>OGQH01000068.1_pt1 | contig 141142 bp, 127 predicted proteins | sample 1553181 | NCBI WGS metagenome assembly OGQH01 (sample SAMEA2579946, study PRJEB22360) | human gut metagenome | biome: human gut; feature: human-associated habitat; material: faeces | place: Denmark | collected 2008/2010 | reverse complement strand
TTGCCAACTTAAAAAGCAGTTTTCCAACGGGCTGCGTACCTAAAAAATCCTTGTTATTTTCCACGATAAACCTCTCCTAACTGTTCGTATATTCCTTGATATTTCTGTTTACCTGCTCTGTAAACTGTTGCAGCTTTTCCATTTCTTTCTTTGAAAATCCTGCAAATACTATTTCACAAAATTTGTTCTGTGCCGCACGCCCGGCTGCAATAATATCTGTTGCTTTGCCAGCAACACTTAAGTGAATGGTTCTGTGATTCCCTCCCTTATGTTCCCCTAAAATCAATCCTCTTTCCTGTAAAGAGCGAATTGAAACAGATACATGGGATTTAGCAAGATGACGATATCTAACAATTTGAGTAGCTGTATCATACTGGGGATTATTTGCTAAAAACATAAGAACTGTAAACTCCATATAAGTCAATTCGTATTTTTCACAAACAGGAGATACCATATTTTCATACAATTCTTCTACATCAACACAATGTGCAAAATAATTTTTCACAAATGCACCTTCTTTCATTTTGAACTGTTCGTTTTTGAACTTTAATAATATACACCGCTTTTTTTATCCTGTCAAGATGCTATTAATCTTCTAATAAATCTAGCTCAATATAGATATTCTTTTAATCACTTACACATCTATCAAAAAATAATTGCTCCAATACATTAAAATTTTGAGGGTTCTTGTAACTGTAATGAAGCCCAAAAACAAAATCAGCAAAAGAGTAGGGCATAAAATCATATAATAACTTTGAACCCCGTTTGAAATGTTCCATAACAACAACGGGTTAGCGAGGTGCTTTATGAACAAATACGCTCCTAATCCTATTATTAAGAGAAACCCACCATATTGAATGACAAATAATAGAAACTACCTATCATGGAGGTGCATTTGCAAAATAAAACTGCTTGTGAAAGCAGCCTAGTAATGGTATTATTTTCATAGGCAGTGATTCTTTCTTTTGTGTTATGTTTTGTGTGGTAACTTAACAATAACTATTTTTAAGAAAAGAAGCAACTGCCTTTTTTAGAAAAAGTAGAAAAACTGCGCCACAGCCTTGGCAGGCCATCGCGCAGCGATTTTGTTCAACTGGAAGTTTTCTCTTTTTATAATAACATGATTTTTTCTTCAATTTGCTTAATTACTTCTTTAAAGACTTCATCACTCTGTCCTGTTGGATCTGGTAATCCCCAGTTATCATCAAAATATCTGCCAATATACGGACATCCCACATCACATCCCATTGAAATAGCAATATCAGGTGTCGGAATTTTATCATAAGTTTTACTAAACTGTTTTTCTTCCATATCAATCCCGTATAACTTTTTCATCAGTCTGACCGCATCCTGGTTTATCTGTGGTTTAGTCTCTGTTCCACAGGAATAGCATTCAAAATCATTGCCTCTCAAATGATTGCCTAATGCCTCAGCTATCTGGCTTCTACATGAATTATGAACACAAACAAAAGCAATTTTCTTCTTTTCCATTATCCTCTGACCTCTTTGAGAATCTTAATAACCTCTTCTTTCTTTAATACTTTGCCAAAGGAAACAATCTTTCCGTCAATAACCAAAGCTGGTGTTGTCATTACTCCATAAGAGGCAATTTCTCCCCATTCTTTAATATGTTCAATGGTTGTATCCATACCTAATTCAGTTAGCGCTTCTACCGTTGCAGCTTCAAGCTGATTACATTTTGCACAACCACCACCAAGAATCTTTACCCCCATACTGTTTTTCTTTTCTTCTGCCTTTTCCATTGTCTCAGGCGTGCAGGTTCCACCACAGCAGCATGATGATTTTGTTTCGTCTTTCTTCTTACCTAATCCAAATAATGCCATAATCATTCTCCTTTTATATCATAAAATATTGTAATGTGTTAAATACATAACCAACAACTATAATTCCGATTGCACAGATAGCAATAAAAATTCCAAGAAGTTTTGGTTTAACTGCTTTTCTTAGCATAATCAGAGATGGAAGGCTCAATGTGGTTACCGCCATCATAAAAGATAAAATAGTTCCAAGCTGGGCACCTTTTGCAAGCAAAGCCTCTGCAATCGGTATTGTCCCAAAAATGTCAGCATACATGGGAATTCCGATTAAGGTTGCTAATATTACGCCAAAAGGATTATTACTTCCAAGAATACTTTCTACCCAAACTTCCGGAATCCAGTTATGAATCAATGCACCAATACCTACACCTACCACAATATAAGGAAATACTTTTCTGAATGTAGATACTACCTGGTCTTTCGCATATTCCAATCTTTCCTTTTGTGTTAATGTTGGAGAATCAATATCCACTGCACTTGCATTTCTTACAAATGCCTCCACATAATTTTCTAAGTGCATTTTTTCAATAAGGGTACCACCAGCTACTGCAATCACAAGTCCGAATATAACATATACCACTGCAACCTTTGTTCCAAAAATACTCATCAAAAGAATCAAACTGCCAAGATCAACCATAGGAGATGAAATCAAAAAGGAAAAGGTTACTCCTAACGGAAGTCCTGCACTTGTAAATCCTATAAACAAAGGAATAGATGAGCAGGAACAAAACGGTGTGACCGTTCCAAGCAAAGCTGCTATGCAGTGTGCAGAGATACCTTTAAATCTTCCCATGATCTTCTTACTTCTTTCCGGAGGAAAGTAGCTTTGGATATAGGAAATCATGTAGATTAAGAAGCAGAGCAGCACTGTAATTTTCAGAACATCATAAATAAAAAATTGAATGCTGCCACCCACTCTGGTATTTATATCTAATCCCATCATGGTAAGTGCATTTCCTATCAGTTCATTAAGCCACTTCATTCCCAATATCTGATTCTGAATAAACTCCCAAATCATGAATTACAACAGCCCCCTTTACCATCAGTGCAGGATAACCCTTCAATAAACTGTTTATATTCCTTCAATGTTTCACAGTTTAAAGAATAATGACTCCATTTTCCTTCCTTACGTGCATTTACCAAACCACACTCTGTTAATATTCTCATATGATGAGAAAGAGTTGGCTGGGTAATTTTAAAAGCTTCTAAAAGTTTACAGCCGCATTTTTCGCCCTCCGATAACATTTGTACAATTTGAAGTCTATTGCTATCTCCAAGAGCTTTACAAATAAGTGCAACATCCATAGTATTCATTTCAGTCACCTCGCATAGATATTTATCTATATGTCATTATATACAATACATAGATGATTGTCAATGTGATTTGAAAAAGAATATGAATCACCTGACTCATATTCTTTTTCATCTTATTTATATACTCTTATTTATCGTGAAAATTTAAATTTGTTGAATTAAGAAAATCGGAATTGACCGAGTTCTTTGAGCGAGGGATACTTCTTGTCCGAAGGGTAAGAAGGTGGGCGTGAAAAGAATTAGAACCTTTTTTTCTTCTTCTTTTTCATCTTTATTTAATGTTGTGTAACCCATTGTTCTTTCCTCTTGTTTAATCGTATTTTGAATGTATACACAGTATCAGTATGCATTCCAATTTTTACCTTTTTGCCCATTATATATGAAAAAAACAATATCATTCTCTGCTGTCAAAACAGCAAAAAAGAACCGGTACAGGATTTCACTCCCATACCGGTTCTTTCATAAAATATATCATCGTAAATCACTTTTTAAAATCACCTTCCGGCAACGCATTTTCCGATAACTGCCATTACAACAAACACAACAATATCCGCCGCCACAATCGTTGAGCCGACCGGCGTTGAAAACAGTATGGATGCCAGAATACCGAATAACGCACACAGCACCGAAATCACAGCAGAACAGATGACTACACCTTTGAAATTTTTAATCACCTGCATGGCAGACAGCGCCGGAAATATCACCAGTGCCGAAATCAGCAGGGAACCGACAAGGTTCATTGCAAGCACGATAATCACTGCCGTTACCACGGCAATCAGCAGGTTGTAGCGGTCTGCCTTCATGCCGGTTGCCGTTGCAAAATTTTCATCAAATGTAACGGCAAATATCTTATTATAAAAGAAAACATATATAAATATCACCACGACCGAAGCCGCTACACACAGCCATACCTCGGCTGTCGTCAGTGTCAGAATGGACGTTGAACCAAACAGCGTTCCGCACACATCCCCGTTAATATTCGTTGATGTCGAAAACAGATTCAGCAAAAGGTAGCCGACAGCCAGCGAACCGACGGAAAGCATGGCGATTGCCGCATCTCCGTGGATTTTGGTATTCTGACCGGTGCGCAGTAATAGAATCGCCGCCACAACCGTCACCGGCATGACAAGCAGGGTGTCATTGGTCAGGTTCAAAACCGCCGCCACCGCCATTGCGCCGAATGCGACATGCGAAAGTCCGTCACCGATATACGAAAATCTTTTTAAAACCAGCGTTACGCCGAGCAGTGAGGAGCACAGCGCAATCAGCACACCTACAATCAACGCATAACGCACAAACGGAAAACGCATATAAAATGCCAGTGTTGTTATCATATCACTCATTGTCTTTCTCCTCCGTTCCTTCCAATAATTTCCACGCGTCACTTTCCAGATAGTCTTTGCTTGAGCCGAAATAGAGCTGTTTTTTACCTATCTGTAAAATGTGGCTCGCATATTTTAACGCCGCCTGAATATCATGCGATACCATAATAATCGTAACACCGCTCTTGTTAAGCTGTTCAATCAACTGATACATTTCAGCCGTTACTTTCGGGTCCAGCCCTGCCACCGGTTCGTCTAAAAGAAGCAGCTTGGTTGTGGCACACAGCGCCCTTGCTAGCAGGACTCTCTGCTGCTGCCCGCCGGAAAGCTCCCGGTAACAGCGGTTTCTTAAATCCCAGATACCCATTTTTTCCATATTCTGCCGCGCTTCATTTTTCTGCTGTCTGCTGTAAAACGGCTTCCAGCCGCTTTTATTTAACGTTCCCGTCAGCACAATCTCCATAACCGATGCCGGGAAGTCCTTCTGCACTGCCGTCTGCTGTGGCAGATAGCCGACTTCATAGGCTGACAGTCCGTCCCCCGTTTCGATTGTTCCCGAAATGGGCTGTATCAGACGTAACAGGGTCTTCATCAGCGTACTTTTTCCTGCACCGTTTTCACCGATAATGCAAAGGTAGTCCCCTTTGTTTACCGTAAAATGTATATGCTCCGTCACTGCTTTTCCTTCATAGCCCAGTGCCAGATCTTCACATGTTATATAAGCCATAACTGCTCCTTTCCAGTGTGTATCTGCCGTTATAAATTCTCAATACACAGATTTTTTATCATCAATTTAATGCCGCTTTTAAGACCTCAAGATTTTTCTCCATCACTGAAAGATACGTGTACCCGTCCGCTATCTGCTTTTTCGTGACAGACTGCATGGAATCCAGTGTCAGGATTTCGGCATTTTTATTTTTTGTATTTTCAATAACAGTCTTTGCCACCTGTTCTCCCGAATTTTCAATTACCAGCACTTTGGACAGTCCCAGTTCGTCGATTTTTCCCGATAAAAAAACGACCGTTTTAAAGCTTGCGGAAGTTTCCGAACTGCACCCCGCAAATGCCGCATAGTAATTGATTCCGTAATCGTCAACCAGATAGCGGAACGGGAAGCGGTCACCAAACAGCACGGTGTCGTGCTTTGCGCTCTGTACCGCCTGCGCATACTGTGTATCCAGTTCATTTAACCAGCTCTGATAAGCGCTTGCGTTTTCCCGGATTGCCTGTGCGTGTTCTATATCTTTCCCGGCAAGAACATTTGTTAATTCTTCCACAATCTTTTCTGCATTTTTTACGGAAAGCCAGATGTGTTCATCATATTCGATTTCATCTTCGTGATGATGTTCTTCACCGTGGTCATGACTGCCGTCATGTGCCTCGTCATGGTCATCGTCTTCCTGTGCATGGCTGTGGGTGTGTCCGTGGCTGTCCCCCTGCATACCCTCTGCCAGTTCTTCCTCTTTTACGGAATCGCCTAAATAGTCCATGAGATTTACAACGGTCATATCGGGATTTACCGCTTCTTTTAATGCCGATGTCACCCAGTTTTCAGATGTTCCTCCAGTGTATACCAGCACGTCACAGGAAGCCACTGCCGCAATATCCGCCGTGGACGGCTGGTAGCTGTGCATATCCACACCGTTGTCCGTCAGTAGTTTAATCTCGAATTCGTCACCGTTCTCTCCTAAAATCTGCCGCACCCAGTCGTACTGCGGAAATGTCGTGCATACCACTTTGATTTTATCCGAAGTCACAAAAGACGAAGGCAGTTTCCCACAGCCCGCCATTGCCGCGATAGACGTTATGCACAGCAGAAACGCACATATAACAGCGCCTTTTTCTTTTATTTTATTCATGATTCTTTTCATGACTGCCGCTCTCCATTTCCTTACATTCCCTGCACATTCCGTACAGCACAGAACTGCTGCACTCCAGGGCAAATCCGTGATGTTCCTCAAGATGTGCCCGGATATCTTTCATAAATCCACATTCCAGATGAATCACCCGTCCACAGCGCACGCACTGTAAATGCAGATGTTCGTGACATTCCGGGTGTCCGTCCGTATACTGGTAAACCGCGTGTTCATCTTTTGCGGTCTTATATTTTAACAAAATGCCTTCGTCCGTCATCTTGTCGAGATTCCGGTAAATCGTTGCCAGATTGACCTGCTTGCCGTTCTCCTCTAAATAATGGTGAATATCCGCCGCACTGACAATCTGCTCTTTGTGTGCCGTAAAAAACTCCATAATATAGCTTCTGCTTTTGGTTTTATAACCGTTCTGCATGATTTTCCCTCGATTCTTTTTTGTGCTATCCTCCATTCCACAGGCATTTTAATGCCTGCGGCACAATACTGCCAATAACAAGTGAAGCTTGCTGTTGGCAATTTGCAAATCATTTGCATTTTGGAATTGTAGCACATTCATTTCGTACTGTCAACAGATTTGCAAAACATTTGCAAATTCATTTTCCGGCAATAAAATATCCGGGATTTACAAAAACACGGACGCTTTCCTCGTCATTTTTTGTAAATCCCGGATTTTAAATTTCACGGATTTTAAATTGTATTTTTGCTCTTAACCTTTCACACCGCCGAGTGTAACGCCCCGTACAATAAATTTTGACAGGCACAGATAGACGATGATAACCGGTAAGATGGCACAGCCAAGCATCATATAGACCTTGCCCATATCAAACTTTAAGAAGTCGGCACTTCTTAACTGCGCAATCAGAATCGGAAGTGTCTTTTTACTGTCTTTGTTTAACAGCAGGGATGGAATAAAGTAATTATTCCATGATGACACGAATGTAAATATCGCCTGCACGGCAATTGCCGGTTTCATCAGCGGCAGTACAATCTGGTTAAAGATTCTGAATTCATGCGCTCCGTCAATCCGGGCTGCTTCAACCAGCTCCATCGGAAGCACACTGTCCATATACTGCTTAATAAAGAAGAATACAACCGGTGATGCAATGGACGGTATAATCAGCGGAATAAATGAATTCATCAACCGCATGTTGCTCATCTGGTTAATAAAACCAAGTGCAGATACCTGTGTCGGCACCATCATGATGACCATAATAAAGGTAAATGCTGCTTTCTTAAACCTGAAATCATATGCGTGGATTGCATATGCCGTCAGTGCCGAAAAATATACGGAAAGCACTGCCGAACCGGAAGCTACCAGAAGGCTGTTGCACATTCCCTTTAAGACCGGAAGCTGTTTATCCTTCAACAGATTCGTCAGATTGACAAAAAATGACTTTCCCGGAATTAAAGAGAATCCTTTTTGTATATCCGGGTGGGACCTTGTCGTATTAATCAGCAGTACGTAAAAAGAAAACAGGCACAGTATAGAAATGATAATTAATACGATATAGCACATAGTTCTCTGTATATTCAAAATGATTTTATCCTTTTTATCGGATTTCTTTTTGCTGACAGCGCTCATAATCTATACCCCCTTTGCCTTTTTAACTTTCTTTGCCCCTACGTTTACCATATCTTTGGTAACATACTTAAATACCGCAACGCTCAGTATCGCCGTAATGATAAACAAAATTACGGATAACGCACCTGCCATGCCGTAGTTCTTACTATATAAATGCTTATTCAGATACATAATAACCGTCATGCTCGTTCTGTCCGGATTACCGTTACCGTTTGTTAAAATCTGCGGAACATCAAACATCTGAATACCACCAATCAGCGACGTTACAAGGGTGTATGCCATAATCGGACGGATAATCGGAAGTGTAATGCGTCTGAATATCTGAATAGAATTCGCCCCGTCAATTCTTGCAGCTTCAAGAATACTGGTATCAATTCCCATAATACCTGCCATTAAAACAATGGTCGTATTACCAAACCACATGAGGAAATTCATCAGTGCAATCAGACCTCTCGCGCCTGCAACTTCCGAAAGAAACCGGTATGTAGGAAGTCCCATGGAATTCAGCAGGTTATTAATCGGACCTACATCTGAAAATATGGTGTAAAACAGCATTGAAAATGCAGATGCCATAATCAGGTTCGGCATATAAATAACGGTCTTAAAGAATCCCGTACATTTCAATCTCAATCGCAAATCCGTAAACCAGGATGCAAGCAGCAGTGAGAAAAACATCTGCGGAATAAAGCCCATCATCCAAATAATAAACGTATTTTTCAAATAAATCGGCAATTCGCTGTTAAATAGTATTTCTTTATAATTCTGTAATCCTACAAACTTTGGTCCTATCTGCATAAGACCCACTCTGTAATTTTCAAAAAAGCTGTTATAGAAAGTGGAAATCAGCGGAAGCAGCTGAAAAATAAAATATACCAGAAAGAACGGTATCAAAAATATATATCCCCACTTTGCATAACTTACACATTTTGATCTTCTTTTTCTTTTCATGCCGCCCTCCATTTCCGGTAAACAAATGCACGCCCTGAAACCCGTTTCTTGAAACCAGCTTTATTCTGATAACAATTCAATGATTTCAAGGCGTGCCTGTCACCTTATACTGTCATGTTATTAATGTGTCAGATTCGGGTATTTCTCTGTTGCGGCCTTGTAGAAATTATCAAGTGCCTTGTCTTTTGTAACATTTCCGTCGAAGTAATCCTTCATTGCCTTCTGGAATTCTTCATTTAATCCCTGGTCATATGCTGAAATATTCTTCATATTAATCTTCGGTGCAGCTTCTGCAAAGAGTTTAATATGGTTCTGTCCGCCAAGGAAGTCTGACTTGAAATTGCTGTTTGCAAGTTCATTCATGCCGGAAATGGTATTGGTGTAATCCTGTGTATCTTTTGTAATCTGGACTTCTGTATCCTTATCGCAGGTCATTGTCTGCATAATTTCTTTAATCAGGTTCGGATTATCGGTTCCGGCTGCTGCACAAATCCATGTACCGCCCCAGTAGTAACTCTGTGGTCCCTGGCATACGGCATAATCCCCGTAAATACCATTGCCGACTTCTTCCTTACCGCCTTCTTTTACAGGTGTTTCCAATGCATTGCCAAGAAGTGTAAAGTTAATACCCCATGTTGAATAAAAGAATCCAAATACATTTCCTTTCGGACCCTGGTCAGCCTGCCATACATTGTCCCAAAGTGAAGACTTGTTGTTGTAGCCTTTTTCTGTAAAGGTCTTTGTCTGGTCAACCCATTTCATAATGTTGTCATCAATGACAATCTTATTATTGGAATCAACCCACGGTGCAGATACGTTGTTTGAGAATACTCTGTAGGCATCGTCATATCCGGAAAGCATCTTATAACCTTTTTCAGATGCCTTTTCAGCTACGGCATTAAACTTATCCCATGAAGAAAGCTGTGCCTGTACTGCATCCGGATCATCCGTGCCGAGAACATCTTTTGCAATGGAACGTCTGTATGCGAACAATCCCGGTGTTGCCTGCCATGTTGTACCTTTCTGTACGCCCTTTGAATCTGTTACGATATCTTTGGTGTACTGATACTGGTCAGCCAGTGCATCCTTTGAAAGTCCGATGTCATTGACAACGTCCAGTGTGTAATCACTGTCAACATATTTCAACGCATAATCGGCTTCAATCAGGAAAATATCAATCTTTTCATCTGCCGGTACGTCATTCTGTTTTAAAAGTGCTGCATCCAGTGCATTCTGGTATGCGTTGTTTTCATTCGGTGTAACCACGAAATTTACTTTTACATCTGACGGAAGCTTTCCGGACTTTTTAAAATATTCAAATCTGTCCTGAAATTCTGTATTCCAGCAGTAGATATTCAATACTTTTCCCTGTGCTGCCTCACTTGTATCAACCTTTGAAGCGGCCTGTTTTCCTCCCGAACCGCATCCTGCAAGTGTTGTCACTGCCATCATTCCCGCAAGCATTAAACTTGTAAATTTACCCTTCTTCATAATAATACCTCCTCAAAAACCCCTTTAGCTGATATCTCTGACAGTTTCACCCTCTATCAGAGTTCCTTCAACTATAACTCTTTTTACCAGTGTCGTCTTCGGACGTTCAATCGCCGCTATCAGTTCTTTGGCTGCCTTCTTTCCGATCTCCATCGTATCCTGCCGCAGTGTGGTAAGTTTCGGGCTTAACATCTGCGATAATTTAATACCGTCATATCCTACCGTCGAAATATCCCTCGGCACTTTTAAACCCCTTTTGCGGACTGCATTGAGTCCTCCGGTATTCGACAGGTCATCCGGATAAAATATGCAGGTCGGTGCATCTTTCATATCCAGCAGTTCATCTGTGAACTGTTCTGCTTTGACTGAATTCAGATACTCTGATGATTTCACGTATTCATCCGGTACCTCAATCCCCAATTCCTCAAGTGTCCTGTAAAATGATGTTAATCTCTGCTTTGTTACCTCCGAATCATCCTCTCCATGTATATAAGCAATCCTGCGATGTCCCATCTCATATACATACCGGACTAAATCTCTCATCCCCTTTACATTATCCGAGCTTACCGAAGTGCAGCTGTTAAATACGTAGTCAATCGTTACCGTGGGAATCGTTCCGTTGACAACTTCCTTCACTTCCTCACACTCAAAATCCGTACATGCAATAACAACTCCATCGAGATTACGATATTTACAATGTTCATAATAAGTCATTGTCTTGCTGTGCGTATTAATAAATGTAATATCGTATCCGCAGCTTTCTGCCTCGACTTTGACACCTTGAAGCACCGCTGAAAAATATTCATGCGTCAGACCGCTGTTTGCTTTGTCATTTAAAAGAACGCCAATATTATAGGAACGGTGTGTCTTTAATGCCCTCGCCGCCGAGTTCGGATAATATCCCATCTCATCTGCCGCTTTCTGAATCCGCTTTCTGGTTTCCTCGCTGATGTCACTATGATGGTTCAGCGCTTTACTGACCGTTGCAACAGATACTTTACATCTGTCTGCAATATCTCTCATAGATACCATAGTCACTTACCTCGTTTGTCTGAGCCGTTAATAGTTACTTAATCGTTTTCGTAAATTCAATATAGCATGTTATTATTTTAAATGCAACTCTTTTTTGACATTTTATAAAATTAGTGCATTTTGTATATACACTTTTGTGCATTTTGACTATTTTTCTGTTTTTCTCATTTCAACATTGCATTTTTCTTTTTATTAAAATATACTCAGCTTAGAGATAAATATGATTATTTTCTATCTGTTTTTCTGCATATACTAGTGTATAAGCCCGGCAGACTTTTTATTTTCCGGCATTTCTTAATCGTTTTCGTTAAATGGCACGTATTTTTTCCGCCATAAAGTACCTGTAAACTTAACAAAAGGAGGGTTTCTATGAATTTTGGATATTTTGATGATACAAATAAAGAATATGTGATTACTACACCACAGACGCCGCTGCCATGGATTAATTATCTGGGCTGCGAAAGCTTCTTCCGCCTGATCAGCAACACTGGCGGCGGCTATGCTTTTTATAAAGATGCCAAACTGATGCGTCTTACCCGATACCGCTATAACAATGCACCGTTAGACAGCAACGGCCACTACTACTATATCAAAGACGGCAGCACTGTATGGAATCCTGGCTGGCAGCCGTCACAGACCGCACTGGATGCTTATGAATGCCGCCACGGTCTTGGATATACGATTTACAAAGGTATTAAAAATGAACTGGAAGCCTGTGTAACCGCACTCGTTCCAATCGGTGCCGACTGTGAATTAAACAAAATCAGCCTGAAAAATCTTTCTGACAGCAAAAAAAACATCAGTCTTTATTCTTATGTTGAATTCTGTCTGTGGAATGCCGTTGAAGATATGAATAATTTTCAGAAAAACTACAGCACCGGTGAAGTCGAAGTCGTAAATGGCGACAGCCGCTCCTGCATTTATCACAAAACCGAATACCGTGAACGCCGCAATCACTATGCCGTCTATGCTGTAAATGCTGCGTGTGACGGATTTGATACCGCACGCGAGAGCTTTCTTGGTACATACGGCTCCCCTGCCGCACCACAGTCCGTTGGAAACGGCACTTCCTGCAATTCCATTGCCGACGGCTGGCAGCCATGCGGTTCTTTCCGGCTGGATATTACGCTTGAACCGCACGAAAGCCGTGATTTCATCTTTATGCTCGGCTACATTGAAAATCCGGCAGATGATAAATGGGAAGCGCCACAGATTATCAACAAGAAAAAAGCAAATGAATTGATGGAACATTTTCTTTCTATCAAAGATTTTGACAATGCGCTGTTACGTTTAAAAGACTACTGGAGTCATCTGCTCTCCGGCTATACACTTGAAGCCGATGATGAGAAACTCTGCCGCATGGTCAATATCTGGAACCAGTATCAGTGCATGGTTACTTTTAATATGTCCCGCTCCGCTTCTTATTTTGAATCGGGTATCGGCAGAGGCATGGGATTTAGGGATTCCTGCCAGGATCTGCTTGGCTTTGTCCACTTAATCCCGGATAAAGCGCGCCAGCGTATTTTAGATATTGCTTCTACCCAGTTTGAAAACGGAAGTGCTTATCATCAGTACCAGCCGCTGACCAAAAAGGGAAATGCAGACATCGGAAGCGGTTTTAATGACGACCCGTTATGGCTGATTGCCGGAACTGCCGCTTATTTAAAAGAAACCGGCGATTATTCGATTTTGGATGAAATGACACCGTTTGACAGCAATCCGGACAATCAGGCTCCGCTGATGGAACATCTGCGCCGCTCTTTTCATTTTACGTCCACACATCTCGGACCGCACAACCTGCCTCTGATTGGCCGTGCAGACTGGAACGACTGCCTGAATCTGAACTGTTTTTCAACCGTTCCCGATGAATCCTTCCAGACTGCCGGTGCTTCCGAAGGTCCTGTTGCCGAATCTGTTTTTATTGCCGGAATGTATGTAAAGTACGGCAGGGACTATGCACAAATCTGCCGCCATGCCGGTCTTACCAAAGAAGCTGATGATGCTGATGCGCAGGTTGAGCAAATGATACAGGCGGTTTTAAAATCCGGCTGGGACGGCGAATGGTTCTTACGTGCCTACGATGCCGCCGGAAAAAAGGTCGGTTCGCATGAATGTGAAGAAGGTCAGATTTTTATTGAGCCGCAGGGCTTCTGTGTCATGGCTGGAATCGGGGTAAAGGAAGGTTTTGCCGAAAAAGCACTGGAGTCCGTAAAAAACAGGCTGGATACAAAATATGGCATTGTTCTTTTACAGCCAGCTTACACATACTATCACCTTGAACTGGGTGAAATTTCATCTTACCCGGAAGGCTACAAAGAAAATGCCGGTATCTTCTGCCACAACAATCCTTGGGTTTCCATTGCTGAAACTGTTTTGGGACACGGCAGCCGCGCCTTTGAAATTTATAAAAAAATCTGTCCGGCATATCTTCAGGATATCAGCGACCTGCACCGGACGGAAGCTTACGTTTATTCGCAGATGATTGCCGGAAAAGATGCATGCCGTTTCGGTGAAGCAAAAAACAGCTGGCTTACGGGAACTGCCGCATGGACATTTACAAATGTTTCACAGTATATTCTCGGTATCCGCCCTGAATTTGACGGACTCTGCATTGATCCGTGTATTCCGGAAACCCTGTCCGGATTTACCGTAACGCGGCATTTCCGCGGTGCCGTTTATCATATTCACGTTGATAATTCTGCCAAATCTCAGAAAGGCATCAAAACCCTTCTTGTAAACGGCACTCCGGTTGAAGGAAATATGATTCCTTATCAGAAAGATGTGACGGAATATCATGTCACTGCAATTATGTAATGGAGGAACTTTGTATGAAACATATTAATTTTCCAAAAGATTTTATATGGGGAACAGCTTCCAGCTCCTATCAGACCGAAGGGGCTTATAACCGGGACGGCAAAGGCGCTTCTATCTGGGATACGTTCTGTCAGAAAAGCGGTGTCATTGCTGACAGCTCTGACGGAACGCTTGCCTGCTGTTATTATGATAACTATGAAGAAGATATCCGGTTCATGGCAGATGCCGGTATCCGCGCGTACCGTTTTTCTGTTTCATGGCCGCGGATTTTTCCAAACGGCGATGATCCTGCTGTCAATCCTTTGGGGCTTGCCTTTTATGACCGTGTTGTAGACTGCTGTATCCGGTATGGCATCCAGCCGCACATTACGCTTTTTCACTGGGACCTTCCACAGTCCCTTTCGGATCGCGGCGGCTGGCTGTCTGCGCATACGATTGAAGCATTTGTGCGTTATGCTGCTGTTATCTGTGAACATTTTTCGGACCGTGTAACTTATTTTTCCACAATCAATGAACCGCAGATTATTTCAAAAATGGGGTATTATGACGGTCTTCACGCGCCCGGATACCGGCTTTCCATGCTGGAAACACTGGATATTCTCCACGCACTTGCCAAAGCTCATGCACTTGCCGTTCCCGCAATGCGCAGGGCTGCAAAGAAACCGGTCAAAATCGGTTTTTCAAGTACCGGAAATCTGTGCTATCCATGCAGTGAAAATGAAGCGGATATCTGTGCCGCAAGAACTATGACATTTGCCAATACCAAAGAAAATATTTTATTCTGTCATCACATTTTCTGCGATGCGGTTATCAACGGACTTGCACCGGATTTTGAAGCACTTGCGCCGGAGATTACTGCTGATTTAAAATCAGATGATACGCTGAATTTTGTAACACAGCACCTTAAAAATGTGTGGAACGACTGCAGCGAATTAAATCCGCCTTTGGATTTTCTGGGGCTGAACATTTATAACGGACGCAAAGCCGGTGCAGACGGTTTTACGAAACGATATGCAGGTTTTCCAAAGACAGCACTGAAATGGCCTGTCACTCCCGAAGTTATGAACTGGGGTACACGCTTTCTGTATGAACGCTATCATCTGCCGATTTTTATTACTGAAAACGGGCTTTCCTGCAATGACCACATTTTCCTTGACGGAAAAGTCCATGATGCTGAACGCATTGATTTTCTGACGCGCTATCTGTTACAGCTGAGTGAATCCATAAAAGAGGGTACACCCGTCATGGGGTATTTTCACTGGTCTTTTACGGACAATTTTGAATGGCACAGCGGTTACGATGAACGTTTCGGACTGGTATATATTGATTATCCGACACAAAAACGGATTCCGAAAGATTCCTATTACTGGTACCGGAATCTGATTGCAGACTCTGCAGAATAAGCCGCAGATTTACGGAATTTCATATACCTCTTTCACCGCGGTTAATGCGTCCTTAAAAATCAAATGATTCAGTTCTGATTCATTCTGATAAAATATCTCAAGTGTATCGGAAGCTTTGTCTGTTTTTCCGGCTGTCCGGTACATATGATAATCAACTGCGCTGTTGTAGCAGGCACTGAAAGCATAGTAGTCCCTGTCATCTTCTGTGACTGTTCTTCCAACAGCGCGGTTATATGCCACCTTTTCTGATAATCTGCCATAATCACCATCGCAGAAATCCTCATACAGCTTCTCTGACGTATATCCTTTTCTGGACTGCTTTTCCCGGAAATAATCATACGCATTTTCCGCCGCTGACGGAATAATCATCAAAACCAGTATGGCAACAACCAGATACAACAGCTTTCCTATTATATTAACACGATTTTTTTTATTCTTCATCAAACATTCTCCTCGTCAGTAATGCAATTACCGATGTTCTGTCACGGTTTTCGAGCGAATCTATATCAGCCTGTGTAAAATTACAGTAATCCTTTAAAAACAGCCCTGCTTTTTCTTTTATATCTTCCATATAAGGAATACTCTCTGCCGCCCGTTCCCTGTAACTTTTCCCCTGCGCGCTTCCGGTTATCATACAGATTGCTTCTGCCGCATTGTTTAATGCCGTTTCTTTGGAATAATGCTCTGACAGTTCCGGATTATAGTAAAACATAATGGCATTGCGCAGACGCAGATACCCTTCTGTCATGTTGTAAAAATCATACCAGCCGCTGTTTCCCGTTCCGCTCATCCGCTGGTTCAGACGGGTGTAGAGCTGATACACTTCTTCATACTGCCCGTTATCCAGCAGTGTCTGTAAATGTTCTTTGATTTCCTGCTCATGTGTCTGATTATATTTTTTCTGCTTTTGTTCTGCCAGGTTATATCCCCAAAGGTGATTTGCCTGAATGGTTACTATGACTGCTGCAATTCCCGCAATCACCAGCGATGTAACCGGTGCAATGTATTTTATGAACCATTTACTGTTACGGACAACTTCTTTTTGTGTATCCGAAAATTCATGTTCATAATGCTCCATATCTTTGATGTGCTGCTGACTCTGTTCATTAGGTGTCCCGCAGTTTGGACAGAATTTTTCAAGCATTGTCAGTTCTGCACCGCAATTTTTACATTTCATAAATATTCCCCACTGTCATTTTTCATATTTTTGTGCTTTTTCACGGAACATGTTGTAATTACTGACATCACCGTTCCCGTACAAAGCCTGATAGTCTGCGGCATAGTCGGCTTCCGACTGTCCGATGGTATCGGTAAGAACTGCCTTTACATGCTGTGTCCACATACTGATAATTTCTTTTTCCTGTGTATCACAGCTTTTATAATACCGGTACATATATCCGTCCGTATCTTCCAGCATATTCATATATTCCATGCAGCTGCGGTACAGATTTTCAAATTCATAGCTTTCAAGCGGCGTTCCCTGTGCGATTTTATCATCATAGCGCAGTGTATCCGAATACGCATATTTATAAATATATAAAATATTATAATGTTTCCACTGCTGTAATATTTTATTTTTATAAGAATCCGCCGTCACTTCACTGATGTCTGCAAAGTTTCCCTGCTCGTAGGCTTCATTTATCTGCGGCACATTTTCATCATACCATGCCATGCCCTCTGCAATCTCTCTGCGTTCCGAAGCCGAATTATAATAAGAACGATATTTTGTATATCCCCACGCAGTCCCGACAAGCAGTGCTGCTGCAACCGCCGCCAGCGTAATGACAGCATGACAAATGATTCTGTTCCGGATATAACGGTTTGCATTTTCATCAAGTCCGTCCATGGTATCATTCATTTTGTACAGGTGATTCATGTACTCTTTTTCCGATGCTTCATACTGCATGGCATGGCAGTATGGGCATTGTGTCTGTGTTTCCTCAATATCCGCTCCGCAGTTATTACACCGTATCATCTGATTTCCCTCTCTTTTACCCGCACTGTTTTGCCGCACATGTACAGGCTTCTTCTCTCCTGCCTGTAACGTGCGCCTTGCGTATGTTGTATTTTAGTATAACATACTTCCGCCGGTTATAAAATCCGCTTTTATTCCTATAGTTTCTGCTCAATCGGAATGATTCTTCCCATTTTTGCGGATACTCTGTGTGAAATGGAGATAACCGTTCTGTTTTCGGATACTCTCTTTAGCGCTTCAAGCACTTCTTTTTCCGTTTCGGCATCAAGATTTGCCGTGATTTCATCCAATAACAAAAGCTTCGGTCTTGCCGCCGCCGCACGCGCTATGGATAAAAGCTGCCACTGTCCCTGTGAAAACAGTTCTGGTGTACAGATGGTGTCATATCCGTCCGGGAGGTGCATAATTGTATCATGCAGTCCCGTCAGTTCTGCCGCTTCTTTTACATTTTCCATGGAAATCTTTTCATCATACAGCGTAATCTGGTCTTTGACCGTTCCCGCTACTCTGTGAAATGACTGCTCTACATAGCCAAACAATGAACGTCTGTCCTTCCGGTCAATCGCTGCTGCCTCTCTGCCGTCAATCCACACACTGCCCTCACCCGGTTCGTAAAGTCCCAGAAGCAGCTTAAATACCGTACTTTTTCCGGCACCGGTTCTGCCTGAAAGTGTAATCTGCTCACCTTCCTCTACCTGAAAGCTTAAATGCTTTAACACCGTATGTTCGTCATAACCAAAGGTGACGTCCCGAAATTCAACAAAGGATTTACCGTTATTTTGTACCGGTTTTGAATCTGCTGTATTTTCATGCTGTTTTGGTGCAGGCTCCGGCAGTGCAAAAAATTCATTGATTCTCTGCACACCCGCAATGGCAGACTGAATGGTCTGAATCTCCATGCCAAGACTTTCAAGCGGTGTAAATATCTGCGAAATGTAATTCATAACTGCAACCGCCGTACCGGCTGACATACCAAACAGTGTCAGAACCTTAGGACTGCCGGAAGCGGACAAAAGCATGACTAGCGCAACAACAACCGCATTTAAAATTAAAATGACCGGTGAATAGATCGCATCGTAAAAGTTGGTCTTTTCCATGGCATGATAGCTTTGCTGGATATATTCGTCATATCGTTTTTCCATATAATTTTCTTTGGAAAGGTTGTGAATCGTACGGATATTATGCAGGGTTTCCGGCACATGACCGGAAGCACGGCTGACCGCACGGCGGTTTTCAACCTGCGCAGCTAACATATTTTTCTGGACATACCGTGTAAACCAGAACAGAAACGGCAGTAAAATAAACAGTACAAGCGCAAGTCCCTTATTCTGAAACCATATGACTGCCAGAATACTGATGATGCGGCAGGCATCCGCAAACATACTGATAATGCCCGATGTAAACAGATTTTCTACCGTATCCACATCACCGACAAACCGTGATACCAGTGCACCCGGTTCCTGTTTGTTTAAACTGTCTGCCGTCAGTCTTGTAAACTTTTCCATAAGACTGCTTCTTAATGCATGTGTGATTTTCTGTCCGAATACCGTCAGAAATCCTTCTCTTGACGCTTCCATAACACCTGTCAGCGCCGTCAGCCCGAAATAAAGCGCCACAAAGGTAAAGCCGACATTCTGTTTTTGTGTCATGGCATCAATCATTTTTGCCAGTACAAGCGGCGGAAGCAGGGATATGACAACGGCTCCGCACACTGCGATAACAATTCCCACTGCCAGAAGAACATTTTTCTTTACAGTCTGTCTGATAATGTTTCCACAATCACTGTTCATAAATACTTCCTCCTTCCTGCGCATGGTAAAGCTGTGCGTATTCCGGTATCTCCTGCATCAGTTTTTCATGCGTACCGGTTACTGCCTGTCCATTTTCCAGCCAGATTACCTGATTCATCTGCGGGAACAGATACAGTCTGTGTGATATTATTATCACAATGCCGTCTGCCATATATTTTTTCAGATTTGCAAAAATCTGTTTTTCGGTGTCTTTATCGAGTGCCGAAAACGGGTCGTCTAAAATGAGTACCGGACGTTTATGACAGAGCGTTCTTGCCAGCGCAAGGCGCTGTGACTGACCGCCGGAGAGCCGCACGCCGCCGTTTCCGACCATTGTATTTTCTTTGTCCGGCATTGCCTGTACTTCTTCATTAAAACAGACCAGTTTCAGGTAATCGGATACATTTTTATTTTCTCCCATTAAAATATTGTTTTCAATAGTATCATTAAATAACTCCGGGGCATGTCCCAGATAACCGATAATGCCCGCGTGCTGTCTTCTGTCCAGACTTCCCAGCTCTTTACCGTCAACCGTGATGCTGCCCTGATACGGATATTCTCCGAGAAATGCCTTGCCGAAAGTAGATTTTCCGCACGCAACCGCTCCGGTCACACCGATAATATCTCCAGGCTTTGCCGCAAGGGAAATGTTTTCAAATATATTTTCACCATCAGGATACGCAAATGTAAGCTCCTGTACCGATAACTGTGAAACCGTCCGGATTTCAGGCTTTTCATTTTCTATCACCGGATTCATCAGCGGCTTAATACGCTTCCATGAAACCTGTGCCTTATGCACGGCATTAAATAATTTTGCCGCATTGGAGGATTTGACGGACAGCTTTGTAAAACAGGATAAAAATGTTGTAAAAATTGCAGCCGTCCAGACTTTCCAGCCTGTTCCAAGCACATTTGCCGCACCGAAATATAAAATAAACAGCACACCTGTCATTGAAATGACCTTATAAAGCGGCGGCATCATCGTATTCCAGATATTTGCGCTGACTGCGGCTTTTTCGTATGCCGTTAAATTTTCCTCATAAGCCTGTTTACGCTGCTGTTCACAGCCAAACACCCTGTAAGTAATGGCATTTTCTGCCCTGTCTAAGGTTGCCGAACTTAACGCACCGGACTGTTCCTTGTATACCACACCGGTCCGCTGTACAATGGTCTTCATTTTTTCGGCAAGCAGATAAGATACCGGCGGAAACAGCATGGAAAGCAGGGCAAGACGCCAGTCGTAATACAACAACATGCCCGCATACGCGGCAAGTGCCATGCCGGTATCAAATATTTCTGTCGTAAATTTCCGCATACCCTCTACACAGTCATCAACGTCCAATATCGCCTTTGTCATAATATCGCCCGTTCCCTGCTCCTTTAACTCCGGTCTGCTTTTTTCGACCAGACTGGCGTAAAGAATACCTTTCATACGGCGGTTGACGTTGTTGGCAAAACGTCTGACATAAAAACGCTTGATATAGCGGGACACCTGCACAACCGCAATGGAAAGCACGTAACATCCCACCAGAATAAGCATATTATAAAATGTCTTTCTTCCATTTAAAATGTCAATCAGACAACCGGTCATACGTCCTTCAAACCACGGTCCCGCAAGCAGACCTAAGTTATAAATCAGCCCGGACACCGTTACAATCAGTAAAACAACCCTCTCTGTCTTAAAATAAGAAATAATTTTGTTGGGTGTAAACGTTTGTTTACTCATTTTTTCCGCACTCCTTTTGCTCATTTTTATTCTCTATATGCACTGTCAATTTAATCTATCAAATCATTTTTATGTTTTCCGCCCCACTCACACATGGAAACAAGTATCGGTATCAGGGATTTGCCGCGTTCTGACAGGCTGTACTCTACTTTCGGTGGAATCTGCGGCTATACTTACCTTTAGGTAAGTATATAACTTAAATGTGCATACTTCCTTTTTGCTCCATTGTAGTGTATATTTAAAAAAACGGCAATAATAGATTTGCACAATAAAATAAAGGAGGACAGCCTATTGAATCCGGTATTTACGATTGAAAATATGCGTCCCATACGGGGCGGCATGACCGTTTCAAGAGATTCCAGACTTGGCACGGTCAATAAAATCACCTATTTTTCAATGGGTGCAGGAACCTCTATCAGTCAGGAAAGCTATGACAGAATGACCATGTATATCACAGACGCCGGAAGCGGAACATTTCTTCTGGGTGAAGAACCGAAAAATGTTTTTGCCACCCCCGGCACGGCACTCATTGTCCCTGAAAAGACTTTGTGCGGTATGCAGACAGAAAACGGACTGGTATACACTGAAATTATTTTTGAAAAGGAGAACATTATGAACGCAAATGTAAAAACAAATGAAGTATTCGCACTGAAAGATTTAATTTCTTATGAAGAAGGCAGTATCGCCAACATGGACGTAGCCAGCAACCCATCAATGAAATATGTGTTAATGGCATTTGATGAAGGCACAGGTCTTACACCGCACCGCGCACCGGGCAATGCGATTGTTTTCGCACTGGAAGGCAAAGCGACAATCGGCTATGAAGGAATAGACTATGAAATCAGCGCCGGTGAATGTTTCCGTTTTGAAAAGAACGGTCTTCACAGCGTAACCGCAAATGGCAGATTTAAAATGGCACTTCTGCTTGTGTTGGAATAATCCGTTAAAGATGTGTTGGATAAAAAATCCGGAAACTGCATGATGAAAAGCAGTTTCCGGATTTTATTTTACGCCAGCCCCATTACACGGTACAGATATTCCATATCCATATTTTCACGAATCACATCGGCTAACTTATCATATTCTCTTTGTTTGTATTCCCAAAAACTCATCTGCCCGGACACAGCCGAATTCCTGCCTTTCTGCCGGCACAGTGTTTCTATGAGCCGCCCGCAAAATCCCACCTCGTCAAAAATCCCATGCAGATATGTCCCTGCTACATTTTCACGGACACAGCCGTCTGCGCGTGTTGATAAATCCGATTGATTGGTAAGCTGTATAAATCCCTGCGCATTTTCTTCGCAAATACGGCTCTCGCCCATATGGATTTCATAACCGGTACATTCACAGCCCGAAACGCTGCCCCAGATGCCGGATTGCGCACAAATCCGACCTTTTACGCGGGTTCTGTGCTTTTCTAATGAAAAAACGGTTTTTACCGGAAGCAGTCCAAGCCCCGGAACTACCTCTCCCGTTTCTGCCCCACAGCTGTCGTCAATTTCATTGCCTAACATCTGATAGCCGCCACAAATCCCCAATACCGGAATTCCTTTTCTGGCACAGTTTAAAATCGGGCTTTCCAGTCCGGTGCGACGAAGCCATTTCAAATCGTCAATCGTATTTTTCGTGCCCGGAAGAATCAGTAAATCCGGTGTCTGAATCTGTTCCGCACGGTCTGCATACCGTACGCGCACACCGTCAAGCCGTGCCAGCGCGTCCAAGTCCGTAAAATTAGAAATGTGCGGCAGACGAATCACCGCAATATCAAGCCGCATATCCGTTTCGTCCGGCAGTGCCGTCTGTAAAAGGCTTTCTGCCAGACTGTCTTCTTCCTCAATATCCAGTCTGGTATACGGAATCACGCCGATTGTCGGCACATGGCAGATATCATAAAGCTGGTCTAATCCCGGTTCCAGTATTTTTTTATCGCCGCGAAACTTATTCATCACCAATCCCTTTACGCGCCTGCGTTCTTCTTCCTCTAACAGCATCAGTGTTCCTGCCAGCTGTGCAAACACGCCGCCCCTGTCAATATCCCCCACTAAAAGCACCGGTGCATCTACCAGTGCCGCCATGCCCATATTGACGATATCGTCCTGTTTTAAATTAATTTCCGCCGGACTTCCCGCACCTTCCAGTACAATCACATCATACTGCCTGTCTAATGTTTCATAGGCACTTAAAATATCGGGTATCAGCTTTTTTTTATATTTAAAATATTCCTTTGCAGGCATGTTTTTCAGCGGAACACCGTTTACAATAACCTGCGAGCCTACATCACTGGTGGGTTTTAATAAAATGGGATTCATCTGCACACACGGCTCTATTCCTGCCGCCTCTGCCTGCATAACCTGTGCCCTGCCCATTTCCAGTCCGTCCTTTGTGATATAAGAATTTAATGCCATATTCTGCGATTTAAACGGTGCTACACGGTATCCGTCCTGCTTTAACACTCTTAAAATTCCCGCGGTGACAATACTTTTCCCCGCATTGGACATCGTCCCCTGCACCATAAGATTTTTTGCCATGGTTCTTTAAAATCCTTTCCCTGCGCTGTCAGATATTCATTGTATCAGAATCCGCCAAACCTGTCTGACCAGCTCCTCATTATCTGCATGCTGTTTTACCGCAATGCGGTAACAGTCCGGCGGCATATTCCTGTAATTTGCACAGGAGCGAATCAGTATTTTCCCCTCTAACAGCCGCTCCTTTAATAAAAATCCTGTCTTTTCCTGCGGCAGTCGGAATGTAATATAATCCGCTTCGGACGGAAATACGGTACAACCCATTTTTAAAAATTCCTGTATCAGATATCGGCGTTCCTTTTCAATCAACTGCCTTGTCCGCTTTTCATATTCTGTATCCTGTAATGCCGAAATTCCTGCACGCTGTGCGATTGACGACACATTCCACTCAGGAAGCTGCTGTGCCACCGCATGAAGCAATGACAAATCCCCGGTCATCAGATACCCCAGCCGCAGTCCCGCCATTGCATAAAACTTTGTAAATGCGTTGACGATGAGCAGATTCGGGTACTGTTTTAAAAAGCGCTTACAGCTCATTTTTTCATAATGCGGGTGAAACCGCAGAAAACATTCATCTGCGACAACCCGGATTTTTTTTGATGCACAAAACTGTAAAATTTCCGTCAAAATCTGCTCCGGGATTGTATTTCCCGTGGGATTATTCGGATTGCACAAAAAAAGCATCTGAACCGTCATTTTTGACAAGCGGTCACAGACTGTTTCATAACCAAAACCCGTGTCATGTGAAAGCTCATAAAATACCGGCTCTGCCCCTGCGGCACGCACCGCACGCTCATATCCTGAAAATGACGGTGCCGCTATGGCACATTTTTCCGGTGCGGCGGCACGCACAACTGCCATCAGCAGTTCCGATGCTCCGTTTCCACAAAGAATCTGCTCTAGCGCAATCCCTTCTTTTTGTGCTATCGCCCTGCGCAAATCCGTACATTCAATATCCGGATACGTTTCGTCCCATGCCGTGTATTCCGTAATTGCCTGCCTTACTCCCTGTGGCATGCCCAGTGGATTGATATTGACGGAAAAATCCAGCCGTACCTCTCTGCCATATACATTTCCGCCGTGTATTTCTCTCTGCATGCCTGCCTCCTGTCTGTATGCTTTGCTTTCTGTCTTACCCCGCCGTGCAGGAACAGGATTGCTCCGCTTTCGTCCAGCACGGCTCATTGCTTACGCATATTATACCATGCGGAAGGTGATTTCACAATAAATCTCCTGTAAGGGCTTGACTTAAACTTAACTTTAAGTATTACACTATTTTTATCATAGAAATTCTTATACGATGTAAATTTTAATAGTATAAATATTGTTTAGGAAGGGATTTACAATGTTGAAAAAATATTTTTATAAAACTGCTCTTACCACCGCCGCGCTTTCTACAGCTGTTTCTGTCCTGCTTGCCGGGTGCGGACAATCCGCAGGTACAGGCACGGCAAAGACTAACACGGTTACTTCTGCCGTTTCGGGTCAGACTGATATACGGTCAAGTTCAAACTCTGATTCAGGCAGTACCGCAGATTCAGCCGAAACTTCCGGCGCGGATTCCTCATCTGCCGCAACTTCATACACTATTACTGATGAAGAAATTGCCGCCGCTTATGCCAATACCGACAACTCCTATGATGCCATGTACCTTTCCCGCCAGCCGGGCAATCCTGCCGGTACTTACGAAACCGTGCATTACTATTCTACGACGGCAGGCACAACCAGACAGGCGTGTGTAATGCTCCCGACTGAATATGACCCGTCAAAAGATTATCCGGTGGTTTATCTTTTGCACGGACTGGGCGGCAATGATGAAGCATGGAAAGACATGGGCGCAGACTGCATTGCAGAAAATCTGCACATTTATCAGAACATACCGCAGATGATTCTTGTCGGTGTGGATTCTGTGATTTTATCCGAAGGCAGTGCTTCTGACCTTGATATGTGGGGTCAGCTTGCCGCTTATGATGCTTCAGTTGACGATATTGTTAATGATTTAATGCCTTATATTAACACGCATTATCCGGTGCGTACCGGTCGTGAAAATACTGCGATTGCCGGATATTCCATGGGCGGCAGAAATGCTTTATATGCCGGATTTTCACACCCTGAACTGTTCGGTTATGTCGGCGCATTTTCTCCGGCTTCCGGTGTTGTGCGTGCCGTGGAAAGTCCGCTGGGTACCTTAATGGAAGATTTTACATTAAATGAAGCTTACGGACAGTTCCCGATGCTTTTGCTGACAGTCGGATATGATGACGGTATCTGTAAAAATTCTACCGAAGAATATGACCGCATTTTAACCGAAAAGTCTATCGACCACATTTTCTATGAAACAGAGGGCGGTCATGACGGTGATGTATGGCAGAAGGGCATGTATAATTTTATGAAACGGCTGTTTTACGGAAGTGCGTTTCATTAAAAATTCAGTAACCTGATAATCACCCATAAAAAACAGCCTTATCCGAATTGTGCGGATAAGGCTGTTGGTTTATTCAGCTTTATTGTATTCAGCCTTTCTTCCCGCGCTTCTTCCAGTGTCATATCATCAGAAAGAACACCACCCTAAGCCCCAGTACCGCAGCCACCATTAAAAACGCAGAAATATACAGCAGTACGTGGCTTCTTTTAATATCTTCTGCTTCCAGCGGACGGACGGCATCGCCTATCTGCGGCTTTTTTACAAGCTTTCCGAAATAATAATTATCGCCTGATAAAGCGACCATTAATGCACCGGCGCACGCAGCTTCCGTCTGGGCAGAATTCGGACTGCTGTGCTTTTTTCTGTCGCGCAGAAAAATTTTCCACGCATTTTTCATGCTGTAGTGCTTTTCGCCGTTTTTTTCTGCCAGTGAGGCAATTCCCGCCGATAAAACCATTAATACACCGCCGATTCTTGACGGAATAAAATTTAAGACATCATCAAGCTTTGCCGCAAACCGCCCGAAGTACAGATATTTATCATTTTTATAACCAATCATGGAATCCATGGTGTTGACTGCTTTATAGATAAAACCGCCTGCCGCACCGAAAAAAAACATATAAAACAGCGGTGCAATCACACCGTCTGACGTATTTTCCGCAACCGTTTCCACTGCCGCACGCACAATGCCGTGTTCGTCAAGCTGTGCGGTATCCCGTCCGACAATCATGGAAACTGCCGTTCTTGCCGCAGGCAGACCGTCCTGTTTTAATGCCGTATAGACTTTCATGCTTTCTACCCTTAATGATTTGACTGCAAGAATCTGATAACACATGACGGATTCCACGATAAAACCCGCCGTCATGGAAATGCAGTAACAGATAAATAAAATCAATATTGTCACAGCGCCTGTCAATACGGTTACAAGCACCGCAAGCAACGCACCGTTTCTAAACTTCTTTTTATCGGAATCTGTATCCTTTAATAAAACTTTTTCAAGTTTTGAAATAAGACTGCCGATTAGCTGTACCGGGTGGTACAGCCAATGCGGGTCCCCAAATATTAAATCCAGTAAAAATCCCAGTGCAACCGCACCGGTCTGACACCAAAAATACTGCATCTTATCCTGCCTTAGATTTCATAATCCATGCAGGAGCGGACTGCTGTATACGGTCTTACTTTGTTGTCAGCCACTGCTACATGCTTTGGGTGGGTGCTGTAATTTTTCAATGCTTCCGCTGTTTCAAATGTCGAATCCAGCATCACGTCTACTGTAGAACTTGGCAGACCGTCAATATTGACTTTGATTTCTGTCATGCCCGGAATCTGTCCGGCTAAGCCTTCCAGTCCTTCTTTGATTCCGGCTTTAATCTGCTGTTTTTCCTCTGCCGAAAATTCTTCTTTTAATTTCCACAAAATAACATGCTTAACCATTTTGTCCTCCTGATTTGTTATTTCAACTTATTACCGTCTGAAAATACGAAGCCACTCCTGTGGGCGGCTGTATTCCATTGATTTATTAACATTTTTATTCTAGCACTGTACCGTGGATTTCACAACCATTTCGGGCGCTTATTTTTCCTATCACCGACAGCCTTTTATCTTTTGTCAGACTGCACAAATATCCTTCCCCGTTGCCGCAGTGATAATCATAATAGTCCCCGCCGTACAATTCCGACAATACCGCCATGATTGTACCGCCGTGAACGACATATGCCACTGTAGTGTCGTCCTGTTTTCCCGATGTTACCTGTCCTTTTAAAATGCTTTCTGATTTTGAAACCGTTTCCAAAAATGCACGGACACTTCTTTTCTTAAAATCCGTCAAAGTTTCCCCACCCGGAAACGGCAGTGTGCCGTTGCTGTCAATCCACCGCTGATACTGCGGATTTCCTGTCAGTTCTTTATAATTCTTCCCTTCAAAAAGTCCGAAATCACACTCTCTGAAATCCCATACAATCTGCGGTGTCTGTACCGGATAAATACATTCTGCCGTAGACAGACACCGCTTCATCGGACTGGAAAATACCGCCTGCGCCGGCGGATAAATGCCTGCACACGTATCTTCTTTCAGTTTCTTTATGCCCTCACCGCATAAATCCTCGTCTGTTCTTCCGATATATCGTTTTTCAAGATTTCCCTTTGTTGCTCCGTGCCGAATCAGCACAATCTTCATATACGACCTCACCTCCCGCAGGCTTTCGCTTTCCCCGCGCTATTTTGTAATTCCTGCTGATTCCTGCTTCAGGCACTGTCCGATTCCGCATAAAATGCGTTCTACCCTGTCGGATTTTGCCACTGCCGCACACAGCACACGTCCGACAGCTTCCCTGTAAATCCTGTCTTTTCGTTCCAGCGGCACAATTCCGCTTCCGACCTCATCACAAATCAGAATCATCTGCGGATTGACGGCATATAGCTCATCAATAAGCGTATCTGTCGATTCTCCCGCCGTTATCCGCCTTTGAATCAATAAATGCAGGTGATTGACAATATCTGCCGACTGTAACTGCTTTTCGTCACAGTCCTTTCCGTCTGCCACCCTTAAATTTCCTTTTTTCTTTAATACATAATCAAGCTTTCCCTGAAAAGCCCCGCCAAAATATACTTCCATATTTCTCCGTTCCTACTACAATCCATTTACGGTTAATCTCATCAGCCTTGTTGCAAAACAGCACTTAAAATTTTGCGCAGTCGATTTCTCATCTGCCGATATAACTCTATTGCATTTTTACATAAATGCAATTCTACATAAATGCGGTTTTGTGCCGCATGCGATACAAAACTGTTACGCCCGCAATTACAAAATATTCACACACGTCAGTACCACTGTCATGCACAATTCACTCACGCACAAAAAATAGCCCGCTAAGTCGCCCGTTACACCGCCAAATTCTTTATATGCCATATGTCTGTAATAACACAGCACAAGCCCTGCGGCAAGGAATACCGCACCGGTCTTGTAAATATCAACCAGCCCCATTCCAACCAGGCAGATGACAAACTGTATGCCTAACAGCGCATTGACACGGTAACGGTCCGTCACACTGGTAAATGTATACAGCATCCCGTTTTTTCTTGCACCGCGGAAATTGACCGCCGCAAATCCGCTGAGTATCCGTGACAAATAAAATATGCCCGCAAAAAGCAGAAATGCCTGTTCTTTTCCCTGCTCTGCCATCCAGAAAAGTGCCGCAAAATAAACCGCACTGTATACCAGCAGGCGGATAACCGCAAATGCCCCGATATGGGAATCCTTTAATATAGAAAGTTTTTTCTCCCTGTCACCGTATGAATGAATCGCATCACTGGTATCCATATAACCGTCCACATGAATCCCGCCTGTAACAATCACCGGCAGTACCAGAAAAATCAATGCCCGGCTGACGTTTGGCACGCCTAAAAATGCTGACAGCTTATACCATATAAACTGACACGCACCAAGCACCAATCCGACCAGCGGAAAAAATCCCATAACATACCGCATATCTTTTTCTTCCAGATTCAGATGCGGCATTGGAATTTTAGAATACATCGAAAATGCGATGATAAGTGATTTTACCCAATTCATTTTTTCTGCCCGTTCCTCCTTCTTTTATACTGTTTACGCTTTTTCTGCCCCTTTAAATATTTTGCCTGACAACAGTGCTATTTTTACAGCGGCAAACTCTTTTGAATCAGCTCATACGACCCTTTCCAATATACAGGAATCGAATAGACCACCTCTGCCACACAGTCGGCTTCCTGCGCAAGCTGTGTATTTAACCGTCCCAGTCGTGTAATATAATCCGTTGTCGTATTGTCGTACAGACAGCCGTCTGAAAAAATTTCATTCGTTACAATCACAAGATGACGGCACTGTCTGTAAAGCTGTATACAGTCTGAAAATACAGCATCGGGTGTTCCGCCCTCTTCAAAACATTCATTTGCCATAAGATTTGAAAGACATTCTAACAGTACCACCGGCTTCTCATTTTGCGCTGCGTGTGACACAGCTTCTGTCTGCACTTTATCAAATGCCTTGCTGACATTTTGGTACTGCTCTATCGTTTCAAAGCCTTTCCCCTGCCGCAGTGCATGATGACGGCGGATTCTTTGTGTACCCTCTGCACCGTAGGGCTGCATGGTTGCAATATAATATTTTTTTGCACTGCCCGCAAGTCCACAGCAGATTTTTTCCGCATATTCGGATTTGCCGCTCCCACTGGTACCTGTAATTAAAATTAACATTTTTTATAATCCTCATAAGCTTCAATCTGTATATCTTCAAATGTCGTGTTTTCCCGGTATACGCGCATTGCCATATCTAACAGCGGAAACAGCATGACCGCGCCTGTTCCTTCACCCAGTGCAAGCTCCGCAAAGAGAACGGCTTCTTTTTCAAGGGCTTTTAACAATGCTTTCATCGCCGGTTCTTTTCCCTGATGAGATGCAATGATAAAATCCCGCGCCGCCGGAAAAACAGACACGGCAATCAGCGCGGCAACCGCCGATATAACACCGTCAACAATCACAGGTATCCGGTAAAGCGCTCCGCCCAGAAAGACACCGACAAGACCTGCAATGTCCAGCCCGCCGATTTGCTGTAACAGACAGAGTGGATTTTTTTTGTATTTTGTATACAAGCGTTGTGCCTCTGCAATGACTTCTGTCTTTCTTTTCAATCCCGCATTGTCCAGCCCCGCACCGCGTCCCGTGACTTCCTGCGGGTTTAAATCCAGCAGAATACAGGCAAGTGCTGTGCTTGTGGTCGTATTTCCGATACCCATTTCGCCGGTTGCAAGTAATTGGTATCCCTGCTCTTTACACGATTTTACCACGTTCATTCCTGTGTAAACTGCCTGTGTGAGCTGCTCCTCTGACATCGCAGGCTCTTTTAAGAAATTTTTTGTTCCCGCCATAATCCGGCGGTTTAAAAGTCCCGGATAGGAATTGACATCTGTTCCGTCCGGCAGGCAGTCTGCGGCAATGCCGATATTTACCGGAATCACTTCTGCATAGGCATAATCCGCCATTTTACAGACGCTTGAAATGCCGTCTGCCATGTTACAGCTTACCACTGCCGTCACTTCCTGCCCGGTCTGTGTGACCCCTTCTTCCACAATGCCGTTATCCGCGCACATGACAATCACCGCACGCTTGTCAATCGCTACATTGGGTGTGTTTTGTATCCCTGCAATCTGTGTAATGAGCTGCTCCATTTTTCCAAGTCCGTACAGCGGCTTGGCAATGCTGTTCCAATGCTTCTGCGCCTGTTTGACGGCATTTTTATCCAGTCCGCCTGCCTCTGCCAGTTCCGGGAAAATTCTATAAATATCGTTTTTTTCTTCCATGCCATAAGATATGGCATGAACATCTTTTATGTTATTTTCATGATACATCTCGCAGGCTTTTAAAAAACGCTTTGCCGCCGCTTCATTTCCGTAAAAATAAATGTGCGGGAATCCCGCATAAAGCGTATCCGTTCCATAACCGCCGGATGCTGCAGTGTTATCCGAAGCCTTTGTAATCTCATAATCCGCACCGATATTATCACTGTTCCAGTAGTGAAATTCATGCGCGCGAATCGTTTCGCCCTTTGCCGCAAGCATTGTGTCCTTTTGCGCCGTGAGTGTCATATAGCCAAAGCGGCAGAGCTTTCCTGTACCAAATCCGTTTCCCGCAATCACGCCGCACATCGGAAAACGTTCTTTTTCCGGTGTTTCCAGTGTTTCATGCAGATATAAAAATCCGCCACATTCCGCAATACACGGCAGTCCGCCCAGTATTTGCTCTTTAATTTCACTTTTCAGTGTTTCATTTTCGGACAAAGCTTTTGTATGTAATTCAGGATATCCGCCGTAAAGCAGTAATCCGTCTATTTTCTCCGGTAGTTTTTTATCGGACAGCGGACTAAAAAACACCAATTCACACCCGTTTGCCCGCAGATACTCTAAATTATCTTCATATAAAAAGCAGAAAGCGGCGTCTTTTGCCACAGCTATGCGGAGTTTATTTCCTGCCGTATCCTGTAAACCCGTGCTTTCCGGCTTGTCCAATGCCATTACCGGCTCTTTTTCCTTTTCCTCTGCTTCTCTGATATCTTCGTTTTCTTTCAGCGGCACTGCGGTTTCTGCCAGCGCAAGGATTCCCTCTAAATCAAGGCTTTTTTTCATCTGCGCGGCTATCGTGTCGATTTTTTCTTTAAAATGCACGACTTCATCTGCTGTAACCAGCCCCAGATGACGGCTTTCCAATGCTCCACCCTTTTTATACGGCAGAAAGCCCAGCGGAATCAGTCCCAGTTCCTGTGCCTCTTTTTTTGCCTGCGGATAGAGTTTTTCCGACATCTGATTAAAGATAACTCCGCGTATCTGCGAATTTTCCTGAAATGTCGTAAATCCCTTTAACACTGCCCCGACAGAATTGCTGATACCACGGCAGTTTACAATTAAAATCACCGGTGTATCCGTTATCTGAGCAATTTCAAAGGAACTCCCCTTTGTACTGAAACCCGCGCCGTCATAATAGCCCATAACACCTTCAATCACTGTGATGTCACTGCTTTTTTCTTTCTTTGCAAGCAGTGTGCGAATCATTGTTTTATCACAAAACCAGCTGTCTAAATTGCCGGTACGCATTTTTAACACACGCGAATGAAACATCGCATCTATATAATCCGGACCGCATTTTAAGGCGGACGGTGTCCGTCCTAAATCTTTTATGCACTGGCATAATCCGCAGACAATCGTTGTCTTTCCGCTCCCGCTTCCGGTTCCCGCAATCATTATCCGGCTCATCTGACACTGCTCCCTTCTATTATAAATACAGGATTATTGGCAGACAGCATATGATACTGTCCCCTTTTTTTAACTTCCGTCACGGCAATCTGTACAATCTGTGGCGTATCAAATCCGTTCTGCTCCAACAGCCGTACCGCTTCCTGTACCGTTTCTAATGTAACTGCCGTTATTACAATGCGTACATGCGAATTCTTCTTTAAAATGATTTTAAAAATGTCTTCCAGTTCTCCGCCGCTTCCGCCGACAAATACCGCGTCCGGCGCAGGCAGTTCTTCCAGTACACCGGCGGCACTGCCATGCACCACCTGTATGTTATCCAGTCCGAATTTATGCGCATTCTGCGCAATCAGACTGCACCCTTCTTCTGTCCTTTCAACTGCATAAACACATCCGTGTAAAGCCTGCATTGCAAGTTCCACGGTGACAGAGCCGGTTCCTGCACCGATATCGTAAATACAGGCATTCTTTGCAGGTGCTATGCGGCTCACCACGCTTGCGCGGATTTCCCGCTTTGTCATCGGCACACCGCCGCGGATAAAGCAGTCGTCCGGCAGTCCGGTTCCTGTAAATGCTCCCGGCTCCGGGTTATGTACTGCCATAACCGACAGCCCTGCCGCCTGATATGCCGTTAATTCTTTTGCACTTCCGTGCATAATTTTTTCATTCTGATAAGAAAGATTTTCACCAATCCAGACATGGACATTTCCCAAGCCTGCCTCTGCAATGCGGGTGCAGATTTCCGCGGTATTTCCCTGTGTCAGAAAAAAAGTGTATTCATTTTGCATAATCACCGGAAGATACGGCTGTTTCTTTCCATGCAGGCTGACAAACTGCGCCTGCTCCCATGCCACACCGATTTTTGCCGCAAAATATATTACAGAGGAAATGCCCGGCAGAATCCGGTACGCATATTTTCCGTTTAACTGCTCAACCAGTTTTTTCGTTCCACTGTAAAATCCGGTATCTCCCGACATCAGCACCGTAAAATGCTCCCCGTCTTCATTTTCAACTACCCGCAGAATCTCTGCCGCCGTCACCGCTTTAACCGTTCTTTGATCTGTATACGGCGCAATCAGGCGTTCTGAACCGATTAAAACGTCTGCCTGTTTTACTGCCCGGCAGACCTCCTGTGTCATGCAGCCTGCACTGCCCGGCCCCATTCCGGCTATTGTTACCTGTTTCATGTTCTTCTCCATTATCACATCTATAAGCGGCAAAATTCATTTACACACTTATGTCATTAATTTTTTTAGTTCCGCTTCTGCCTCGGACAGATTTTTCCCGTCTTCCTGCTTTGGTCTTTTAATCACGATAACATCCGTTCCTGTCTGTTCTGCGGCAGATATTTTTTCTTCAAACCCGCCGCTTTTGCCTGATTGCTTTGTGACAAGTACGCCGATACCTGACTGTTTTATCAATGCAACATTTAATTCCTGTGAAAACGGTCCCTGCATTGCAATTAAATGTGCCGGCAGAAATCCCGTATCAACCGCCTTCTGAAGCATTTCAGGACTGGGAAGCAGTCTTAAATAGGCACGGTTCTGATAATCCTGTATCTTTGTGTAATCCGGTAAATGCTTGCTTCCTGTTGTCAGCAGAATATTCTTTTCAAGATACGGCTTGTCATTTAACAAATCCACCGCTTCACGCATACTGTCTGCCACGCGGATATGCGCCTTTGCACTGCCGGTTACATTTTCCGTCATATCTGTATTTTCCCGCAGTATCCGCATATAGGGAACTCCTGCTGTCTGACAGGCTTCTTTGATATTTTTTGTCACCTCATCTGCATATGGATGTGTTGCATCAAGCACACACACCGGGCGAATCTGCGTAAGCTGACTGTAAATCTGCTTCATGTCCAGCCGTCCGGCATGAATATGAAGATTTGGTGCCTGCGGAAGAATTTCCCTGCCGTATTCTGTTGCCACAAAAACCTCTGCCTGCCATTTATTCTGCACAAAACATTCACAGAGCCGGTGTCCCTCGGTCGTTCCGGCAAACAGGACAATTTTTTTCATGCTCATTGTACCTGATACCCTCTCGGTGTTACCATTTTCCCGCCAATCACCTTTGTCCGGCTGTTTCCGATATAGACAGTCGTAAACATATCTGCTTCAAATTCTGCCAATTCTTTTAAAGAAAGAACGCCCGTTTCCTGTCCGTCCCGTCCGATATTTTTTACATAACCACAGACCGTATCCGGTGACTGTGCTTTTTCTACAATTTCACAGGCTTTCTTTAAATAGCCTGCCCTGCGGCGGCTTGACGGATTGTACAGGCAGATAACCAAGTCTGCTTCTGCCGCCGCCAGAAGGCGCTTTTCAATGAGTTCCCACGGTGTCATGCAGTCACTTAAACTAATCACCGCAAAGTCGTGGGATAACGGCGCGCCAAGACATGCCGCACCGCTGTTTGCCGCCGTCACACCGGATATTACCTGAATCTGCACGGATTCTTCTGCCAGTTCATAAACCAGACTCGCCATGCCGTATACACCGCTGTCCCCACTGCACACCAGCACCGTTTCTTTTCCCTCTTTTGCCCTGTCGATGGCATACTGACAGCGTTCCCGCTCCTGCATCATATTGGTTGAATAATACTGTTTATCCGGAAAATACTGTTTTAATAATTCCACATAAGTCCGAAATCCCACCACCAGTTCCGAATCCTGTATTGCCCTGACTGCTTCCAGTGTCATATTTTCCTTTGAACCGCTTCCAAATCCTACTATTTTAAGCATTTTACTCCTCATTTCTTTTTATTTTATAAACCGCAACCGTGATGCCGTCACAGGCGGTTTTTGCCACTATTTTTTCTCCGCCGCCGGAGGCGGCACAGGCACTCCGCTCGCAGACATTATCCACACCCATCTGCCCCTTTACAAAGGTCGATGCCGTAAATGTACCCGCCTGCTGTTCCAATTCCTGTGCCGCATACGTCCGGTACGGCACTTTCATCTGTTTTGCAAAATCGATAATTCCTTGTTCCTGCGCCTTTCTATCGATAGATGCAATCACGCCGATTCGCTCTGTCAGCAGGTGATTCTGCGTAAATGTCGTATAAACCGCCTGCGCAATCTCTTTTAAACTTTTTCCTTTTTTACAGCCGATTCCGACTGCCAGATTCATCGGCACCAGTTTTATCGTCCGTAAAAATACTTCTTTTTCATGCACCTCTGTTATAATCTGGATTCCGCTTTCAAATTCTCCGTTTTCATTTTTAGTAACCTGTATCTGCCCCGGATACTGCTTTTCCACCTGTTCTAACAGGTCTATATATTCATCATTTCCTGTCATTCCAACCGGTTCATGATTTAAAATGCGCCCCGAAATGTCCTGAATCATTACAGGATTTACAATGCGCAGCCTGTGTTTTCCTGCAAATAAATCCACCGCAAACATACCGCGTGTATCGGTTGCCGTCGTAATGACCGGTGCCGCGCCAAGCCGTTCTGCCAATATACTGCACCACTCATTTGCCCCGCCGATATGCCCTGAAAGCAGTGAAATGAGGAATTTTCCGTCCTCATCTGCCACCAGCACCGCCGGGTCTGTCGTCTTGCTTTTCAAATAGGGTGCTATCACACGCACGGCAATCGCCGCCGCCCCGATAAATAAAATCCTGTCACACTGATAAAACTGCTCCTTTATCACTTCGCCGACCGAATAAAAGGAATGAATTGTGCCATCAGTACATCGCTCATGTCCGTAGATTTCTACCGTTCCTTCTGTGTTTTGTGCCGCTTTTTTTGCAAGCTGTAAGCCCGACTGTGTAAATGCAATGATGATTGTTCTCATTTGCGGTACTCCGTCTGAAATGTCGGGTCATACAGCTTGGAAAAAGCATATTGTTCCCCTAAAAAGTCACCGACCAGCACCAGTGCAGTCTTTGTAATCCCCGCTTCCAGTGCTTTTTGTTCAAGTTCCTTTATCGTTGTTTTTATACATTGCTGTTCTGCCCAGCTTGCCTTGTATACAATCGCACACGGCGTATCCGGTGTATACGCTCCCTCACACAACTGTTCCTGCAATTCTTTTAAATGTCCCGCACTTAAAAAAACAGCCATGGAAGCGCCGTGCTGTGCCAAAAGCGAAAGCTTTTCTTTTTCCGGCACCGGTGTTCTTCCTTCCATTCTCGTAAGAATGACCGTCTGGGATACTTCCGGTACGGTATATTCACAATTTAGCGCCGCCGCCGCCGCTAAAAAGCTGCTGACGCCCGGACAGATTTCGCACTGGATTCCGTGTGTGGCAAGCACTTCAATCTGTTCGCGGATTGCACCGTAAATTGACGGATCGCCCGTGTGCAGACGGACAACCTTTTTCCCTGCCTGCTCTGCCTTTACAATCACATCAATGACTTCGTCCAGATTCATATAAGCACTGTTATAAATTTCACATTCTTTTTTTGCATATTCCAATAATTCTTCATTGACCAGTGAGCCTGCATAGATAATGACATCGGCTTCCTGTAATGCACGCATGCCGCGCACCGTAATCAGGTCTTTTGCTCCTGGCCCCGCTCCGATAATTTTAACCATATATTTATTCCTCGTTTCCTATCTGCCATGCAGAATCTTATTTTTCACTGCTTACATCTGCCGTGATTTTTAAAAGCAGTTCGTCTGCCTGTTCTGTTTTTCCAAGCAGTCCGTATTCATTAGAAAAAACAACTGCACCTATCTGCATATTGTCACCGCCTCTTTTTTGCAGGCAGGCATCAATCCGTAACATAAGCTGTTCCATTGTCTTTCCGAGTATCTTTTCATTTTTTAAAAGCTCCAGTGCAGCATCGGTCGTCACACAGTCTAAAATATTGCGCACCGCTTCAATACCCGCGCCTGCCCGCACGGCACACGCTGCCAGTATTTCCATGCGACCGTCCGCCATTTTGGAATGGGTATTCATAATGCCCGCGCCCAGCTTGACCAGTTTTCCGATATGACCGACAAAAAGCATTCCTTTTGCCCCAAGTTCACAGCCCATATCAATCGTATCCCCGATAAAATTACTGCATTTAATACTTCTTTTTAATTCAATTTTTAATGTTTCATGCAAAAAATCCTGTCCATAATTACCCGGTGTTATCAAAAGAGTCTGTTCCCCGTCTGCCAGGTGCATTTTCATCTCTGTACGGATTGTGTCAATCAGCGCCTGCTCACTCATCGGCTCTACAATGCCGCTTGTTCCAAGAATAGATATGCCGCCTGTAATACCAAGCTGCGGGTTAAATGTTTTTTTTGCGATTTCCACCCCCTGCGGCGCAGAAATCACCGTCTGCAATCCGCCCTCATAGCCAAATGCTTCTGCCGTTTCCTTTAATGCCGCCTCAATCATCTTTAGCGGCACCGGATTAATCGCCGCCGCACCGACCGGGCGCGCCAGTCCCTTTTTTGTAATCCGCCCGATACCCACACCGCCGTCAACGATCATCTGCGGTTTTACTGCGGCTGTATCGGACCGCTCTGATTCTGTATCGCATTTTTTTACAGTCATGTCCGTGCTTTTATTCATATTACTATTATTATGAATATAGGAAACCTCGGCAAATATCAGGATTTTGTTGGTAATATCCGGGTCATCGCCGCTGTCTTTCTGCACGGCACAGGATACGGCATGTGCCTTCATCTGAATCTCACAGACCGGCAGTGTCAGCGTAATGTCTGACGGCGTTCTTACAGAAACTTCCGTCACTTTCCTGCCGGATAAAAGCATCTGTGCCGCCGCTTTTGCCGCGGCAGCCGCACATGTGCCTGTTGTATAACCGCACCGCATTTTTTTCTGATTTTTATACACGTACCGTTCTAACATCTGCGCCATTCTTTATCGTCCTCTGCCGCCATGTAAAACAGGGCATTTACAATCGCCGCCGCTACATTACTGCCGCCTTTTCTTCCTTTTGCCACAATATAGGGCAACGTGCTGTCTATGATTTCTTCCTTTGCTTCAACGACATTTACAAAACCCACCGGTACACCGATAACCAGTGACGGTGTAAATATGCCCTTATCTGAAAGTTCCCGTATTTTCATCAGTGCCGTCGGCGCATTGCCGACTACCATAATACAGCCCGGATTCTGCTTTGCTGCTTTTTCCACGCTGACTGCCGCGCGGGTAATTTCACGCGCCGCCGCTTCCTTTGCCACCGCTTCATCTGCCATATAGCAGTGCAGTGAAATGCCAAACCGCTCCGCCATTTTATGGCTGATACCCGCGCCTGCCATATTGGTATCCGTCACAATGTCCGTTCCTTTTTGAATGGCTTCCAGCGCCTTGTCTACAACGCCCTCGGAAAATACCATATTCGTTTCATACGAAAAATCCGCAGTTGTATGAATCACTCTTTTGACAATCGGCTTATACTGCGGCGGTATCTGTGTCGTCAGTTCCTTTTCGATGATTGCAAAGGATTGTTTCTCAATTTCCATTGGTTTCATGCCTGCACCTCTCCTTATCCAGCATTGATTTTACTGCAAAAGACAATTTCTTAACGTTTCACTGTCAGGGCGGAAAAGCACCTGTTTTTTGTGTGCCTTTGCATACTCCGGCAGTTCTTTTACTCTTTCATTCATCTGTCCTGTCGGACACCCTGTATCAATCACAATATCTGCTTCATCAATCGCACGGCACGCCGCCGTAAATGCTTCTTCCCCGACCGGCTCAAACATTTTTTCCGTAATCACCTGTGCCGCCAGTGCCTGTGCGACCGGGTAGTCGCAGTCATTTTCATATAAAATGCCGGCAGTAAACGCCAATCCCATACGCTGTAATTCGCGGTATGTAAAAATGCCTGTTCCCGCGCCGCCCGCAACAAAAATACGCGGTGTGCCTTCGGGCTTTTTTAATTCCGTACTGCCATACAAACAATTATACGTCCCCTGCTGTAATCCGTAAAGAGTGCTGATACGGCTGTCCGTAAAAATCTGCTCCGGTCTTCCGAATTCAATCGTTCCGTTTCCGCCAACACACATCACATAATCTGCGATTTTTGCCGCCAGTTCAATTTCATGCAGTGACACAATTACCGTCACCTTATCCTTGACTGCCATTTCCAGCAAAATGTCGAGCAATTCTATTTTGTGACGGATATCCAGAAATGATGTCGGCTCGTCCAGTACAATAATTTCCGGCTTCTGACAGACCGCCCTCGCAAGCATAATCCGCTGGCGCTGTCCATCACTAATCTGTGAAAAATCTTTTTCCGCAATGTCCATGGCGGACACCTTTTCCAGCGATTCTGTCACGATTTGTTCGTCTTCTTTCGTCAGCTTTCCGAAATAATTCGTATACGGATACCGTCCCATTGCAACGACATCACGGCATGTCATCATTTCCGTCTTGATTTTCTCCGTCAGTACAACAGACATCGTTTTTGCGTATTGTTTGCTTGTGAAATCCTTCACATTCTTTCCTTTAATATAAATACCGCCGGATATCGGCTGCATTTCCCGGATAATATTTTTTAAAATCGTGGACTTTCCCGCACCGTTTGGTCCAATCAGTACAAGAATTTCTCCTTTTTTGACCTTGAGTGCAATGTCTTTTAACAGTGCCTTCCCATGATAGCCCACACTTAAATCCTGTGTTTCTATATATACCTGTTCCATGCTTTTCTCCTTTTACTTCTGCCGCTTCACCATCAGCCAGATAACGACCGGTGCGCCAAACACTGCCGTAACCGTTCCGATTGCCAGTTCTGACGGCGAAAAGATTGTTCTTGCAATCAAATCACAGAACATACAGAATACGGCGCCGCACAAAAAGATTGCAGGAATCGTAACCACCGGCTTTGTCGTTTTTAAAGACAGTCTTGTAATATGCGGAACGGCAATGCCGACAAAGGAAATCGGTCCCGCAAGTGCCGTTACGCAGGCTGACAAAAGACTGGACAGCAAAATGATACAGACCCTGAAAAAACGGATACGAATCCCCATGCTCTGTGCATAGCCCTCTCCCAGCAGATACGCGCTAATCGGCTTTGAAAATAAAAAGGTGACAACTGCCGTCGGAAATACCACTGCCGCCGCAAGCTTTACGGTGCTCCATGAACTGCCCGAAAAACTGCCCATTGCCCAATGTGTCAGATTGGCGATATCCGAATCATTTGCAAATGTAATACACAAATCCGTAATTGCCGAACAAATATAGCTAATCATAATTCCCACGACTAAAAGCATAGACATACTTTTCACGCGGTTTGCAAAAAGCAGGACATAAAGCATGGCAAGAAGCGAACCGACAAATGCGGCCGCAACCTGCGCCCACAACGGCATACCGGACATATATTTCAGCAGAAAAATCATCGTGATTGCAACAAACATCTTTGCACCGGACGAAATACCAAGCACAAACGGTCCTGCAATCGGATTTCTGAAAAATGTCTGCAATAAAAATCCGGACAACGACAATGCCCCGCCTAAAATTGCCGCCATACACAGACGCGGCAGACGGATTTTCCAGATAATATTGTATTCCGGTGTTCCCATATCACCATGCAGAAAAATAATGCGAAAAATTCGTGCCGGAGATATATGAACATTTCCTGTATTGATATTAAAAATCACTGCCAGTACAAATAAAACCACAAGTAAAATGTATACAACCTGACAGCGGATTATTTTTTTTATCTGCATTTTTTCTCCATTCCAGTTGCTCTATCCGCAAAAGTGCCACACCAAATTAAAATGATGTGGCACTTTTTTACAGACAGATTTTCTGTTTTACTGTAACTTCTTTAAATATGTAAGTTCTGTTGTATTCGCATCAGCATTCAGCATTAAGTTGATGTCGTTAATCATGCTTCCGATTGTATCTGCAATCTGGAAGAAATCCGGTGTTGTACACCATACATTTCCGTCCTTAACAGCCTTCATATCTGAAAGCACACTGTTGTAACCTGTAAAATCACTGAGTGTAGACGGCTTTCCGCCTAAACTCCAGATATAAATCACATAGTCTGCATCTTTCGCTTTTTCATAAAAGCTTTCGATATTCATTTCCTGTGTACCGGTCTTATCTGTATTTAAGTCAGAGAAAATGTACTCTCCGCCTGCCATATTGACCATCTGTGTAAGGTAATCTCCTGCATTTCTGACATAGAGCTTACCCTTTGAAGTAATATAGAATACCGCAACGGATTTTCCGGTTTTTTCAGCCTTTGAAAGTGTATCTACATAAGCTGCCTGTGCATTATACATGGTTGTGGCAGCATCTTCTTCATTGCAGAGTGCCGCATAGAATTTTGCCCATTCTACACGTCCGAGCGGATTTTCTTCATAGGTAGACTGGTCTAAAATGTAATTAATCCCCAGTTCCTTAAATTTTTCTGCTACATCCGGTTTGCTGGTTAGCATGGTTGAATATATAGCAAGTGTAGGTGCGCCTGCAATAATTGTTTCATAATCCGGTGCTTTGTAGTCGCCTACGTAAGTAAGCTTTCCGTCATCAAACGCTTTCTTTACGCCGTCAATGTACCATGAATCCTTATCATAAGTTACCTGGCTGATATTAGAAAGACAGTTGCTTGCATTCATCAGGGATGTTACCGGTGTTGAAGATACGAGCAGATTTGTAACCGGTGTCTTTAATACCAGTGTATCCGCATCTAATCCTGACGGCGTGGACATTCCTTCCGGAACGAGCAAAATCTTAGACTGCTTTGCCACAATCGTAGTATCTTCATCTCTGTTGGTAATAGTCAGCAGCTTATAACCGCCCTTGTAATACTCTACAGAAAACAGCTTTGCATACTGTAATTCCATTGCATGGTCAAATACAAGCTGTCCGTCATAGCTGCTTTCGCTATTCGTCTGGCTTGTCGTGTTACCGGTTCCGCAGCCGCCCATTGTAAACGTTGCCGCAAGCAGCGTAAACACAAGCATGAGTGCAAGAAATCTTTTTTTCTTCATTTTGTTTTCTCCTTTTCTTTTTCATGAAGTGTTTTGATGATTCCGATATGATCGCAGAAAAGGAGCAGACCTGTCTGTCTGCATAAAAATCAATAGTCTGTTGTTCTCGCAACGACTATTTAAACTCTGCCTGTAAACCGGTCTTCTGACTCACAGATCATCACCGGCACCCGCCTTCCCGGATTCGGTCAGCTAAAAGTAGCCTCCTCCAGTGGCATTATGGATACCGCCTCCCTGTACACAGCAGCGGAACTGTTCAAGAATTTCACTTGATTCCCTGAAATGTAAGCCTGCGCGTTTTCACAAATCTGTTTTCTGCACAGTTTCATTTCGTTTACAGTGATTATTTCGTTATCATCTGGATTTTATCCAACGCTTATTATTCCATAGAATTGATAGAATTGCAAGAAATTTCATTTGTAATTTAATTTGCAATTCAAAATGTTCCATACAGGGTCTGCCGGATTTTTTCCATATCATATTCCGGCGCCGCCGCTGCTACTGCATCGTAAAGCGGCTGTATTACGGAGACTTCTTCTTCAAGTTCGGAGGCTATTAGCTCTGCTGACTTGCCCTTTTTGACTTTTTTATTATCATTGGTAACAGCACCGATGCCTGTCCCTCCTGAAAACCTTCCTCACGGACGACTTTCATATGTCCTTCTTCATCGTATTCATATATACTCACGTCTATCACCTCTTCCCTTACTTCATCTTCTCCGACAAAAACCGCACAACCTTTTCATAGTTTTCCGGCTGGTGCGGGAAGGTACAATACGTGCAGTCTTTAATTTTCTTTCCGCTTTCACGTACGATAAAGTGCGGATTGCCCGGACAGTCTTCATACTGATTTAACGGGCAGTAACAAAAGAGGCAGTTAAAATCTGCCTCTTTTTCCACTTTATGACACGGAAAGTATTTACATTTTTCATTTTTAAAATAACGGTAACTGTTTTCCATGCGCTCTCCTCTATAATAATCCTCATTCCTGAGCAACTTGTTGCGAAGCGGCGATGAGAAATTCGCGCAGGCGATTTCTCATCTGCCATACGAGCAATTTGTTTTTGCTCAGAAACAAATTGCTGTGTATCGTCATAATCATTTCTGCTGTCATCAATTCCTTTTACGGGATTCATGTAAAACAGCCCGTTCCCTACATTTTATAATAAGAACGGATTGGTTCACAACCTACGGAGAGTAGATATGCGGTAACACAGAGCAACTATTAATTTTGTTTTTTAAGATACCTTTTTAATAGGAACGCACAAAAATAAGGAAATGTATAAATATTGTTTTCAAAACCAATATTGCTGTCCCCCAGCTTGATTCCATAGTGAATATCACTGTAATTTTTATTTGAAATGAGCTGATTCAAAGACTTCGAACTGTTTTTATTGGCTTTTACCTCCACCGGAATCAGCGCATCCTTTGTCCGCACGAAGAAATCTTCTTCCAGCGTTGCATTTTCTTTCTTATAATAATATAAGCCAAGACCTTGTTTTAAAAATGCTTCTGCCACAAAATTTTCATACAATGCCCCTTTATAAATTCCAAGATTTTTGTTTGCCCTCAAATCATCCTGTGCTTCTTCATCTAACGTTGAGATTAACAAACCTGTATCCGGATAATACAGCTTAAATTTATTTTCATCGTAATTTCCTTTGAGTGGAAGTTCCGGAAAATGAAGGCAGTAACAAATGGATATTACCCCGGCATCTTTAAGCCAGTCGATACAGCCTGTATATTCTCTGCTTCTTGCATTTTTTCCCAATTTATTGTACTGGAACTTTTTATTTTCCTTTGCAAGCTGAACCGGAATATTCCGGTAAACACTTGCTATTTTCGTCTGTTCTAAACCCTGTGCATATTTTCGTATATCTTCTTCATAATCCAGCCGTATCTGATTCTGGATTTCCAACGTATTTGAAAAACTGTTCGTTTCTATATATTGTCTGACTACCGCCGGCATTCCGCCGAGGATACAATAATCTAAAAACAGCTTTTTGTACACCTCAAACTGTGTCTGACCAAACGGCTTTTGCAAAATCATATGTTTCAGCAAATCCGCAATCTGTGTATCATCATAGCCCTTTGCCCATAAAAATTCTTCAAAATCCATGGAATACATTTCATAATCCGTTTTGTATCCTACACTGTTACTGTGGATTTTCTGATAATGAATTCCAAGCAGTGATCCACTGCATATGACATCATACTTTCCGTCCACCTTAAATGATTTTAAAGAAGTGGCAATATCCGGATACTCCTGAATTTCATCAAAAATCAATAAGGTATCATCCTTTATAAATTTTTTTTTGGTATCCAGCAATGTAATATTCTTCACAATGCTGTCTACATCATATCCGTCACTTAATATCGTTTTATATTTCGGTTCAAGCACAAAATTAATATAAACAATATTGCTGTAATATTTTTTTGCAAAATGATTAATAGATTCGGTCTTTCCAATCTGCCTTGCCCCTTTTACAATCAGCGGCAGGCGGTCTTTATTATTTTTCCACTGTACAAGAAATTCATCAATCTTTCTTTTTAAATACATGGCAATCCCTCCTGCCATATACTATATCACATTTTAAGCGCATTGCCTATGATTTTTTCACGTTTCATGTGCCTGTATTCTGCATTTCTCCACATTTTATAAGCCTATTTCTTATGATTTACCACATTTTATGAGAGTGCTTTTTATATTTCATCACATTTCATGAGTATACATTTTACTTTTCTCCACATTTTCACTTTGTAACGCTATTTCCTATTCTATAATATACCCTATTTTCCCAAATACGCCTCCACGCTCTCCTTCAACCGGCGCAGTCCGTCTTCCACCTGCGTTTTCGGGCAGGCAAGATTCATTCTTAAAAAGCCGTCGCCGTTGCGGTATTCCGCGCCGTCACACAGATACAGCCCGCTGTGGCTGCGGATAAATGCGCAGAGGTTGTCTTCTTTTTTGGCAATGCGTGTGCAGTCTATCCATAACAGATACGTTGCCTCCGCCGCTATAACTGAAATCTGCGGAATTTCTTCCTTTATAAATGCTTCCGCTGTCTTTCTGTTTTCCCATAAATATGCACGCAGTTCGTCCAGCCATGCCCCGCCTTTTGTAAATGCCGCTATCGGTGCGGTCAATGCAAATACATTGGGCTCTGCCACTTCATCGGTATTTAATCCGCGGCTGACACGGTGACGAATCGTTTTATCCGGCACAATCACTGCCGCCGTCTGGATTCCCGCAATATTAAATGCTTTTGTCGCCGCAACACATGTAATACTGTTATTTTTACACGTTTCAGATACCGAAGCAAACGGACTATAGTCCTTGCCCGGCTCTGTAATATCGCAGTGGATTTCGTCAGAAAGCACCAGTACATGATGTTTCCAGCATAATTCCCCGATTCTTTTAAGTTCCTCCCTGTCCCAGATTTTTCCGACAGGATTATGCGGATTACACAGCAGCAACAGGGACGTCTGCGGATTTGCAAGTTTTTCCTCTAAATCATCAAAGTCAATCTGATATGCGCCGTTTTCATATTTTAAACGGCTTTCCAGCACATTTCTGCCGTTATTTAATATGGAATTAAAGAAAATGTTGTAAACCGGTGTCATAACCACCACATTTTCCGCAACCGTTGTCATTTTTCTTACAATACTTGAAATTGCCGGAACGACACCCGTTGTAAAAATGAGCCACTCCTTTTCCATTTCAAATCCGTGACGGTCTTTCCACCAGCTCTGATAGGCACTATACCACTCCGGTGTAATGTCCGTGTAGCCAAACACGCCGTGCTCCGCCCGCTTTAAAATAGCTTCTTTTACCGGCGGCGCTGTTTCAAAATCCATGTCGGCAACCCACATCGGCAGTTCATTTTCGGCAACGTCCCACTTTAAACTGCCTGTTCCTCTGCGTTTTACCGGTTTATCAAATAAATTTTCCATTTAAAATTTTTCCCGCCTTTCCATTACATTTTCACAAATAATCTGCGTATCCTCCGGCTTTATCTTATCCGGCTCTAAAATCAGTGTTCCGATTGCATCTGCGCGGATTGTACCGCCCTTCGGATTTAAAATGCTGTCCGCTTTTCCCGTAATCTCTGCGTTTACCGTGGAATATTCAAATGCAAGCGTTGTGTGTAACAGTCTGCAATTTTTCAGCACCAGATTTTCAACGTAGCACATTCCCTGAAGGCTCTCAATCGTACAGTTGACAAGTGTCAGATTCTTTGAATTCCAGCCCAGATATTCCCCGGAAATGTAAGAGTCGTACACCGTCACATTTTCACTGTTCCAGAAAGCGTCCTTAGACAGCATTTTGGCATGGTGGATTTCCACATTTTTTGCACCGTCAAAGCAGTAATTTCCCGCCAGTTCAAAATTGTCAATCTGCATATCGGTGCAGTTCATTGCAAAATAATCGCCCTTTGCACACACCTGATTTAATGTCACGTTACTACAATTCCAAAGCGTTTCCGCGGCATTCGGTAAAAATACGTTGTCTAACTTCAGTTGGCTACACCTGCGGAAATTCTTCGGTGCTTCAATCAGCGCATTTTCGATATGAATGTTGTTGGTATACCACACGCCCGCGCGCGCCATTTCCGCCCATGTACTGTCTTTGACTTCAATATCACTGCTGTACCATAAAGGATATTTCCACTGAAACATACTGTTTTCCATTTCAATCTGATGACATTCCTTTAACGGAGATTCGCCTTCCCCAAATAGAGTATGGTTAATTTGAAGCCCCGATTCCCCAAATAAAGGGCGTTCCCCTGTTAAATATTCCTGATTTATCTGTCTTTGCGGTTTCATACGTTTATCACCTATCCTTTTATTGCATTTTATCCTGTAATATTTCTATGATACCAATGTCCGCCGTAAATATCAAATACCTATTCGCTATATCATGCAATACAACGGCAAATCCGCAAGACCGGATACCCAGCCTTGCGGATTGCATCATTTATATTAGGAAAAGATAGGATTTTACTTATCGTATTCCAGATAAGCCCCTTTCATCGGACTGGCTGCCAGTTCACTAAACAGCCTCAGTACACCTTTCTTGTACTTGCGTTCTTTCGGTTTCCATGCAAGGCGGCGCTGTTTTAATACTTCCTGCACTTCTTCTTCGGTCATTTTCACGCCGTGGATACCGATAATATTTAACTTTCTTGCTTCTACGTCAATTTCAATCAAATCGCCTTCTTCAACGAGGGCAATCGGACCACCGTCTACGGCTTCCGGACTGCAGTGTCCGATAACAGGACCGGTTGAGGCGCCTGAGAAACGTCCGTCTGTAATCAGCGCAATACTCTTTCCAAGTTCTTTATCACTGCTGATTGCCTCGGAGGTATAAAACATTTCCGGCATACCGCTTCCCTTCGGGCCTTCGTAACGGATAAAGACTGCATCACCTTTCTGTACCTTATGATGAAGCACTGCGTCCAGACATTCTTCTTCGCTGTCAAATGGTCTGGCTCTTAAAACTGCCTTAAACATTTCCTTCGGACACGCTGTATGCTTAATGACTGCGCCCTCTGGTGCAAGATTTCCTTTTAAGACTGCAATACTGCCCTCCGTGCCGATTGCTTCATCGTACGGACGTATGATATCTTTGCGGGTGATGTTGGTGTTGTACCGTTCGTTAAACTGTGCAAGCCACTTTTCACAACGCTCATAAAATCCATTTTTCTTTAAATCTTCCAGATTCTCGCCAAGTGTCTTTCCTGTTACTGTCATAACATCCAAATGCAGATGTTCCTTGATTTCTTCCATAATCGCCGGAACGCCGCCTGCATAGTAAAATGTTTCAGCAGGCCATCTTCCTGCCGGACGGACATCAAGCAGGTAATGCGCGCCGCGGTGCAGTCTGTCAAATGTATCGCCTGTAATTTCTATTCCAAATTCATGTGCCAGTGCCGGAATATGAAGCAGACAGTTTGTACTGCCTGAAATTGCAGCATGCACAAGGATTGCATTTTCAAAGCTTTCCATCGTTACAATATCGGACGGTTTCATATTTTCCATGTAAGCGAGTTTGACTGCCTGTTTTCCGGCTTCTCTTGCATATGCCAGTAAATCCGGACTTGTAGCAGGCATGAGTGCGCTTCCCGGAAGGGCAAGCCCAAGTGCTTCTGCCATAATCTGCATTGTAGAAGCCGTTCCGATAAAGGAACATGCACCGCAGCTTGGACAAGCATTGCATTTTGCCCAGTCTAATTTTTCTTCGTCAATCTCACCGCGCTGATATTTTGCGCTGTACATACCGAGCTGCTCTAAAGTCAGCATTTCCGGTCCTGCATTCATCGTACCGCCCGGAACAACTACGGATGGAATGTTGACACGCGCAAGTCCCATAAGGTTGCCCGGCATACCCTTGTCACAGCTTGCCAGATAAACACCGGCATCGGATACGGTTGCGTTGCCCTGAATTTCAATCATATTGGCAATCATTTCACGGCTTGCAAGACTGAAATTAATGCCGTCCGTACCCTGGCTTTCGCCGTCACAGATATCTGTTACATAATATCTTGCACCGAATCCGCCGGCTTGTGCAACACCTTTTCGTACTTCTTCCACTAAAATGTTTAAATGACCGCTTCCCGGATGACTGTCACCATACGTACTTTCTATAAATATCTGTGGTTTTGATAAATCTTCACGCTTCCAGCCCGTTCCGATTCTTAACGGATCCAGCTCCGGTGCAAGTTTTCTCATTTCCTGACTTTTTAATTCCATAATAATCCTCTTTTCTGAGCAACTTGTTGTAAAGATGCGATGAGAAATTCGCGCAGGCGATTTCTCATCTGCAATCAGGGATATTTGTTTTTGCTCAGAAACAAATATCCCTGTGAAAAATCAGCACCTCAGTGTGATTTTTCACACTAATCCTCTTTTCCGCAGGCATTTTAATGTCAAAGAAATCGCAAACTGAATTTATTCAATTCTGCGATACAAACAGATTTGTAATGCCTGCGGCACAAATCTGTCGTGCATGGCGGTTTTTCCGCTTAAAGCCAAACCGCCATCGCTAGTTTTTACACATTATACAAAGAATGAAATCAACAGTGCCACTAAAAATCCTGTTCCGCCAACGAGTGTTTCCATAATGGTCCATGTCTTTAATGTCGTTTTTTCATCAAGTCCGACTAATGAACGTACCAGCCAGAAACCGGAATCGTTAAAGTGTGAGCAGACCGTTGCGCCACCGGCTACTGCTGCTGTAATGCAGGCAAGATAAAGCGGTGAAAGTGTCGCAATTTCCGGCATTGCAGCAATAATACCTGCTGCCATAGTCATAGCTACGGTAGAAGAACCTACGCAGATTCTTACGAGTGCGGCAACAATAAATGCTACCACAACTAACGGAAGTGCGGCTGATGAAACGGCATTTCCGATAACATCGCCCAGTCCTGAATACTGAAGCATATATCTTAATACACCGCCGCAGGCTGTTACTAAAAGAATCAGACCTGTCGGCTCTAAAGATTTTGTGAGTATCTTTTCAAGTTCTGCCAGTGTGTAACCGTGTCTTGTTCCAAGGAAATACATCGCAACCAGTGTTGCAATCAGCAGTGCCACAAACGGCTCACCTAAAAATCCCAGAATACCTGCCACGGGTGTCAAAAATCCCGCTACACCTGCAAGGGAATCTAAAATAATCAGTACCAGCGGAATCAGAATAATGGTTACAACCAGTCCAAAACTCGGAAGCTTTGATTCATCAATATCTTCCTGCTGCTGAATGTGCTCCGGTACTTCAACCATGTATTTCTTTCCACAGATAGACCCCCATACCGGCCCGGCTACAATCATTGCTACCGTACCACAGGCAATACCGATAAGGATAACCCAGCCAAGGTCAACGCCCAACATCGTTGCAACCAGCACCGGTCCCGGTGTCGGTGGAATAAATGCATGTCCTACGGCAAGTCCTGCCAATAACGGAATAACATAATAAAGTGTGGAACGTTTTGTTCTTTTTGCCAGCGAAAATGCCAGTGGAATCAGAATAATCAGTCCTGCATCAAAGAATACCGGCATTGCAATAACCAGTCCTGTAATACCCAGCGCCCATGCCGCTTTTTTATCGCCAAACCTGTTGACCATTGTAACGGCAAGTGTCTGTGCGCCGCCCGATGTTTCAAGAATTGCACCGAACATGCTTCCTAAACCTACTAACAGGGCTATCCCCTTTAACGTGTTACCGATACCGTCATTGACTGCCGTAACAATCTGTGAAAACGGCATTCCTGCAATCAGACCGATTGTAATTGCGCCAATCAGAATTGACAGCATTGCATGAATCTTAAATTTGATAATGAGAACGAGCAATAAAATCATTCCCACTACCGCCGCGAGAATCAATCTTGTTGTTTGGTCCATAATACCCTCCATTTCCGCGGAAGCCGTATTCCGTAAAACATCATACCTTTTCCGCCTGTTTGAAACTTTCATTTTAATTAGTAATGCATTGCGTTGTGTAAAACAACGAATAACATTCATAAGACGTCTGACGTATTTGTTGATTTTATTCTATATTTTGTTTGTACAAATGTCAATACATCCGATGTATTTATTTTATTTTCGTTTTTTGTACTAAAAAAAGACGGATTAACCGTTGTAATCCGTCTTATTTTTGTGCTTTTTGCACAACTATTCATTTTATAATTCCATATTTTAACATTACCTGCATAAATTGTCTGATGTATTTTACAAATTTTTCCTCTCGTTTTCCCTGCTGTTTACCAACCAATTTATTGTTTTTATTATTCTTTATTATCGTCTGTTTTATTGCCTGCTTTGCGCTCCTGCATCATTTTCACCAACATCTGCCGGTTATAGGTCAGGTGCATAATCATGGCACATTTTGCACCGACTGAATCGCCCTGCACAATTGCTTCCGTAACCGCCCTGTGTGTCTGGATTGTCTCTTCCATCAGTTTGTGATAGGTCAGATTGACGAATGTAATAATCGCCGTGTGAATGGTCGGCATCAGTGACTCTACCACACTGTTACCACTTGCCTTTGCAATCGCCGCATGAAATGCCTGATCTTTTTTTGTATGATTTTTTCCGGCACGATAGAAATTCTCCACCTCATCACACAGCCGCACAATTTCTTCTTTATCCTGCTCTGTCGCTTTCTGGGCGGCGAGCGCAGCGATCTCCGGTTCCAGCATTAAGCGGACTTCAAACAGCTCCAGTGCCAGCTTATACTTATCTTCATATTTAGAAAAACCCAGTGGATCATTTTCCAGTGTATCTGTTCCGATAACATACGTTCCCGAACCCTGCCGCACCTCTAAAATGCCCTTGGATACCAGACTTTTTACTGTTTCACGGATTGTGCTTCTCCCTACACCGTACATTTCTGCCAGTTCATATTCATTCGGGATTTTTTCCCCAATCGGAACCGGCTTATTTAAAATATCGTCCATTAATGCATCTTCTACCTGTGAAGCCAGCAGTTTTTTATTCATTTTATCAAATGCGCTCATCGTATAACCTGTCCTTTTATTTCTTTTTGCAAATATCCATGTCTGTTTTCTGATATTTATAAGCATACAACCGGCTGCCAATCCATGTCAATATTAGAACTCCAAAAAAGCAGTACAGTTATTATCCGTGGGTGAATCCATCAGATTGCCCCCACTACCTGCCCAATCCGTTCTCTCATATCCAGAAATACTTCCGCAATGTCAGGGTCAAAATCCTGTCCGCTGCCCTTTTCAATAATCTCAAAGCACTGTTCTAACGGCATCGCATCCCTGTAACATCTTTTGGCGGAAACCGCATCAAATACATCTGCTACCGACATAATCCTTGCACATAACGGAATATCCTCTCCGGCCAGCCCCTGCGGATACCCTTTTCCATTCCATTTTTCATGATGATACCTTGCAACCTCATATGCCATTTTTTCATATTCACCGTCACCGATATGTCCAAACGTTTCTTTTATGATTTCTCCGCCTTTTTCCGTATGCGTTCTCATAATGGCAAATTCTTCATCTGTGAGCCTGCCCGGTTTTTGTAAAATAGCATCCGGTATGGCAATCTTTCCAACATCGTGCATTGGCGCGGCTATGGTAAGATTTTCTATGTAATCCTGTGTCAGCTGTTCTTTATACATTCCCCTTTTCTGCAGTTCTTCTGCCAGAAGCTTTACATATGTCGTTGTTCTGCGGATATGCCCTCCTGTACTGCCATCCCTGTTTTCCACCAATGTTGCAAAGCCCATGACCATTTCACGGTTGTGCGCCTGCAGCTTTGTAAACAGCGGATTTTCAACATTCAGATAAGAACCGATAATGACAAATGTCGGCACCAGACAGGATATGAGCGATTCAGGATAAATCATCTGATAAATCGTCACCACATTTGCCGCCGCAATACAGGTCGTCAGCGTAATCAGCTTATGATGTCCCATATTTCTCCAGCCTTTTACCAGAAGAATGACCGTTCCCAGCATATAAACAGCGACCATAATAAAACAGGTATACGCAGAAATTCCCATGGAATAATTGGTAATTCTGCCGGAACGGTACTCCAGCTGTGGCATAAACAGAATCACTACTGCAATGCATATTGCCAGCGGCAGTATGATTAATGTCTTTATTTTTCTGCTTTTTGGCACTCCTCTTGTTATATCGTACATATATAAAAATATTACAAATGACAGTGTATCCAGTCCGCACAAAAAGCAGGCATGAAGCAGCGCATTGACAAGCCCAGGCACTTTATCAAGATAATTTACGGTATATGCCGTTGCCCCGTCAAATACAATGCTTAGGATTCCCGTGATCAAAAGCAGTTCAAATACCGGCTCTTTCTGCTTTACTTTATATTCATACTTCTCACGGATATAAATAAATGCCACGTAAAGCACGATCAGCATACATCCGATTTGTAACTTAAAATACTGCATCTGTTTTACCTCCTCATTATGGGATTTTGCTCTGTTCCATTACATTTTCTCCAAAATAATCCTCTGCGATTTTTTCAAGCTGTCCCGCAATCTGTGTAAACGGCTGATTCAAATCCAGTGTCCGCACCCAGATAATATTACCGCCCATTACGTACCGGTTCCCCGGTATTATTTTCTCCTGTGTCTTTGCATATAAAATCATCCCCGCCACCGTTCCTGTATTTTTTTTGTCGAGATTTTTTACATATGCAAACATCTGATACAGATGATCCGAGCGGATTTTTTCCATATCATACACCGTCATCAACATTCCACGGAATCACATCGGGATTTGCCCGGTATTCGACGTCAATAAATTTGCCGTTTTTTTCAGTGATTTTGCAAGCATTGCCGCAAAATCCACTGCATGAATATCCCAGTTATCCTGAAAGCATTTTACTGCCTGCCACTTATATTTTTCGTCCTCCCACTCACTATCAAAATCTTTTTTATATTCCTCAAGCGCCGCGGACAGCTTTTGTCTGTTTATCATATGAACCCCCAATTCTAAGCCGGCTTATTGCCAAATTACAATATTTTCTGTTTTTACAAATTCACTTGTTTGCCACCGATAATCTATACCATTTTTTAATATATGCATCCTTTAATAATGCTTCATCAGACCGCACCAGCTTTATAAAAATTTCTGTCAATCCGTCATATTCATTATAATTTCCAGCATCATGCAATTTCCAATTTAATTGTGCTAATGTCCAGTTACTTTTAATTGAATTATGAAGCATTGAAGTCGTTGCCCAGTTTTCTGACGAATCAGTTCCGCCTAGTGCCACTGGATAAATATGGTCAACTGTCGGCACAAATTCCCAGTATGCGTTGTGACAAGATTCCATTTTCCAATGTGCATGATATGGAACAGTTTCCGGCATATAATGTGATAAAACCTTTAATAATCCTGGATTCACTAACTTCTGCCCACTATACCTGTCAATAAAACCATCACGTACAAACTGCTCCATTTTTTCTTTGTCTGTGTATTTTCTGCCCTGTGCCGTTATTTTTTGAAATGGATATTCTGTATCCATAACTGTTTGGGCTTCGGTAATATTCCCCTGTAAAATTTTTTCTGCCGATAACTCTATCGCCTGTATCTTTGTCATCATAATTACTCTGAACTCCCTATTCTGAATGTGTTTTACTTGCTGATTTAAATTCTTAACTTGATAACCTTAAATTTCTGCCAAATCCTGATCAAGCCTCACTTGTTGCCCACGAATTATATACACCTTATTACGAATATAATCTGTTGTAATCAACTCTTTTGTTTTTTCCATCCTTCCTCCCAATAAATCGGTTACAAATTATGATTGACTATTTTTCCACTATACTCTCCATTTGTTCTAACTTCTTCAAAGCCTTCATATATGCCATCAGTCTTTTATACTGCGTATCATCCAGACTGTGTATCTGTTTTAAAATCTTAATATCCGACCTGGTAACTTGATAATCCATATCTGCATCTTTACATTCCGGATCAATTCCTTTTCCCGTTAAAAGTTGATCAGCGGTGATTTCTAATGCATCACATATTGAAATCAAACAATCCGCCTTAGGATTTGTTTTTTTCTTTTTCCAATCACTAATGTTGCTCGTTGCAATTCCAGTTCTTCTCGAGAGTTCCAACTGTGTTATGTTCTTCTGCTCCATTACATAAAAAATTCTTTCACTGATAATCACAATTTTTCCTCCATCAATATTTCTCATGCATCCGTATTTATAAATACCTTATCCGTTTATACGGTTATAGTATCATACAACAACTTTTCTTTCAATAAAGATTTTTATATTTCTATATTTCATAATATTCTTCGCTTTACTCTTAATCATAATATATGTACAAAAACATCCCCATTCACAGATTATATAAACTCTGTGAATGGGGATATTTTACATAAGCACTACTTTACATAACCCAATAATCCCGGAAGCCATAATGAAATAGCCGGTATATAAGTTACAAGTAAAAGGACAATAAATATTGCCGCGAAATAATAAAGCAAAGGCTTTATAACATCTTCTATCTTTGTCTTTCCGACCTTAACACCTACGAAAAGCGTTGTTCCAACCGGAGGTGTGATTGTTCCGATACATAAGTTGAATATCATCATAATACCGAAATGAATGGTATTCATACCGACTGCCTGACATATCGGAAGGAAGATTGGGGTGAATATAAGGCAGGCAGGTGTCATATCCATAAATGTTCCGACAATAAGAAGAATAACATTTATTATGAGCAGAATAACATACTTGTTACTGCTGATACCAAGCATTACTCCCGATATCGCTGCCGGTATGCCTGTAAATGCCATAACCCATGACATTATGCTTGATACACCGATAAGGAATATGATGATTCCTGTCATTTCTGCGCTGTCCATAAGAAGCTTAGGAAGTTCACTTACTTTAATAGACTTATAAAATACAAGTGAAAGTATAAGACTATATACAACTGCAACGACTGCACCCTCGGTTGCCGTGAAAATACCACCAATAATACCGCCGATAACGATAATAATCATAAGAAGACACGGCAATGCTTCAAGTATTATTTTAGTTTTTTCCTTGAGTGCATATCGTTTACTGCTTGTATATCCTCTTTTCTTTGCATATATATAGATTACTACCATACATGCAAGTCCCCAGAGAATCCCCGGAATATAACCTGCCATAAAAAGTGCGGCTATTGAAGTTCCACCGCTGACCATCGCAAATGTAATCATTACATTGCTAGGTGGTATCAGCAAGCCTGTCGGTGCTGTGGCGATATTTACGGCTGCTGAAAAATTCTTATCATACCCTTCTTCTTCTTCAACCGGTCCTATAATAGCACCCATTGCCGAAGCTGCTGCCGTACCCGAACCTGATATCGCACCAAAAAGCATATTTGCCACAACATTTGTATGTGCAAGCGAACCCGGTATTCTTCCTGTAAATATCTTTGCAAAGTTAATAAGTTTTATGGCAATTCCACCTTTATTCATGATGTTACCGGCAAGAATAAAAAATGGAATCGCTATCAGATTAAATACTGATATTCCCGAAAATATTCTCTGCGCACCGGTTACAAGTGCCGGTTCGGTTGACAATACCGGAAGGATTGCACATATTGATGAAACTGCAAGTGATATTGCAATCGGCGCTCCTGCTATAAGCATTATAACAAGAATCACTAATATAATAAGACCTGATAACCATGCTATATTCATACATTTTCTCCTTTCCTGATAAGATCTGTCACATTTAATATGCCATACACTGCAATAACAATTCCTGTTATGGGAATAACAATATATATATATCCCATTGGAATACCAAGAGATGCTGTCTTCTGAGTCATCGACAGACTTGTAATGGATATACCTCCATAGACCATTACTATCAATGCAAATGCAATTGTTATAATTTCAATTACAACATTAAGTATTGTTAAATTCTTTCCACTTAACTTATCTGCAAGAAACCCCATTCTCATATGTTCTCTTTTTCCAGACACATAGGCGGCTGCAAATAAAGACATCCACGTAAATGAATACGTCAGAAGTTCTTCCGATACAGTACTTGGACTATTGAAAATGTATCTTACAAGTATCTGGTACGTTCCAATAATAACCATAAATGCAAAAAGTACTATACATATAATTCTGATTACTTTATTCATGACATTTCTTATATTATCTAATATAGCCATTACTTTTCCTCCCCTATGCGTTTATTTACTTCCTGAATATGATTGTATATATCAACAATCGAAGGATTTTTCTGAATCATATCCTGCTGCATATTTTTAACTTTATCTTTAAAAAGTGTAATGTCCGGATATATGAATTCCACACCCATCTCATTATGGGCTGTATTTTTAGCCTCCTCAACGCACTTGTCCCACTCTGTAAGTTCAACCTCTGTAGACTTTAAGGCTGCTTCCTTAAACACCTTTAATTCATCTTCATCAAGTCCCTGAATAAATTTCAGATTTCCAACAAGCATATCCGGTATAATCTGGTGCATATTATACGTGTAATACTTGGCAACCTCACCATGTTTATTATTCGTTAATGCAAGCTCATTATTTTCAGCCCCATCTATTACGCCCTGCTGGATTGCTGTATATACTTCACCGAAACTCATCGGAGAAGCTGCCGCTCCAAATGCCTGCATCATGGCTACACTGGCGGGACTTTGCTGTACTCTGATCTTCATTCCCGAAAGGTCTGCCGGTGTATTTATCGCTTTTTTACCATAAAAATTTCTTGTTCCGGCATTGTACCATGTAAGGACTCTGAAACCGGAAGAATCTGTTGATTCATATACATTTTCCATATAATCCGTATCCTGCATTACTGCCTTATAGCTTTCAACTGAATCGAAAAGATATGGCATACTAAACACTTCATATACATCTGCAAATGTTTCAAGATTCGCTGTACCCGCAACTGCGAAATCAATCGCTCCTGTCTGTGTAAGCTCTATTGTTTTCTGTATCGAACCCAATAATTCGTTTGGAAAAATCTGGACTTCATATTTGTCCCCCAGTCTTTCCTCAACGTATTCTTTAAATGCAACAAGTCCCAGGTATTCCGGATGTGTTTCCGACTGTGCTATCGCTATTCTTACGATACGTTTTCCATTATTTACTGACAGATTACAGCCAAATAATCCAACGGTCATAACCATACATAACATCAGTACAGCACATCGTTTCATTATTGTTTTAATCATCTGTTTCCTCCTTTTGTTTTTGACACCTATTAAAGCCAAATTACTGAATAACCTCTGCTTTATAACCGGTTTTATTCTATATTTATATAATAAAAGCATCGTTTTGGTTTTAATACCGTAAATGTTTGTCATTGGAGGAGATTTTTTTGTCATAACATGATATATTTCACAGTTTATACGTAATTATATTGTGCAGTTTTACTATATACAAAATAAAAACAGCCCCACCGGAAGTCCTATTTATCTAATGACATCCGGAAAGAGCTGTGCTTTTCATGCATTTTCTGTTAAATTTTCACGATACTTTGAAGGAATTTCTCCGACTAACCGTTTAAATATTTTGGCAAAATAATTGGAATCCGTGTATCCTACCATTCTGCTTATGTCTTTAATGCTATGATTGGTATTGCTAAGCAGTTCCTTTGCTTTTTTTATTCTATACTCTGTAAGATATGCCGTAAAATTCTGATTAAAATATTGTTTAAACAATTTGCTGAAATATGCATCTGAATATCCCATTTCTTCTGCGGCTTCCTGCATGGATATATCATATATATAATTATTTTCCACATACTCTTTTAAGTATTTTATTGTTGTCTGCTCATCAGAATTCCTTACATTATCTGTTCTTTTGGGTCTGTTTTCTCTGACATTATTAGCGTTGCTTCCGCATATTTCTGTTTCTTTATTCTGTTCTTTCCCAGAGATACTATTTCCATTAAAAGCATTTTCTTTATCAAGCTTTTGTAATGCCGTATCCATCACTGCCAGCAAATCATTCATATCGCAGGGTTTTAACAGATAATCCAAAGCCCTGACTTTAATTGCATTTCTTGCATATTCAAAGTCATCATACGCACTCAGGAATATGATTGAACACTCATCATCCATTTTTCTTATATATTTCGCCGCCATTACACCATTCATTTCAGGCATGGATATATCCATAATAACAATATCATTCTTTTGTTCGCCGCACATGGCAACCGCTTCTCTTCCGTTTACGGCATGATATATATCCACCTTATCTCCGTAATATCTGTCTATTTTTTTAGCCAGCGCCATACGTTCAATCTGTTCATCATCAACTAATAATACCCTATACATCCGTCTTCCCCCACCGAATATCATTTACTATAGTTATCAAAAAATATCTGTATCACTGTTCCGCGGTCTTTTACACTATAAATTTTGATACCGCTGTTATTGTACATGCCTTTTATTCTGTACGCAATATTTCCTATGCCGACTCCTACGGTTTTTCTCTTTATTCCGTTATCCGCATCACTTTTATTGTCATTTTCAGCAGTTGCAGCCGGTTTGGTATCCGGTGATAAAAATATATTATCAATATATCTTCTGATATTTTTCAATTTATCTCTTTCAATTCCAATCCCCGTATCTGCAACGGACAGCCACATTTTATCCTCTTTCTTAAAACATCTTACATAGATAAGACCACCTTTAGATGAGGAGGACAAGCCGTGTATGATTGCATTTTCAATAAGCGGCTGTAAGACAAATGCCGGTACAAGCTCATCCATACATTCTTTATCAACATCACACATATATTTTATTCTTTGCCCGAATCTCATCTGCTGTAAATACATATAATCATCCATTATTTTTACTTCCTGCTCCAACGGCATAATGGAAGTCTGCGTTTTAAGATTATATCTGAAAAGACGGCTCAACGTATTTATCATCTTTTCCGTTGTTACGGCATCTTCAATTTCTGCCGTTCCTGCAATCAGATTTAATGTATTAAAAAGAAAATGTGGATTAATCTGGTTTTTGAGCATTTCAAAACGCATATGCTCAAGCTGCTGTTCAACTTTATGTTTTTCTTTAAGCGTAACGATATAATTCTTTGTTGAATGTTTCATCTCTGTGAATTCCTTAATCAGAAGTGATATTTCATCATCACCTTTTATTATGATATCATCACCGGAATAATCATTCATGCTTATTCTTCTCGCTTCATCCGACAGCATTAAAATTGGTTTTACGATGCTCCGGCTCATAAAAAGCCTTATCCATATAAACAATACAATTACTACAAATGCAATAATAATACAGATCACCGGTATTATATAGAATAGCTTTTTCTGTCCGTTATACTGCTCATTTCCTAACGATACGGTTATGCTTTCATATTTTTTCACATAATCTTCCAAGTAATTCTGTGCTTTATAACAGTTATCTATCGCATTTCTATACTCTTTTTCACTAAGATTCGACTCTGTAATACTGCGGTATATCGTATCATAGCTGTCATATGTATTATGTATAGACTGGATAACAATATACTGTTCCTCACTCATACCATTATAATCTGCCGGGATTTTTTTCAGAATCCTTTTTGTATCATTCCTGACTTCATCAATCTGTTCAGGCAATATCGTCTGTGCATCCTCGAAATATAATTTTAATGTATTATGTTCCTTCGTTACAGCTCTATACAGTTCTATTGCTTTTTCATTATTATCCAGGGTATTGGTCAGCATGTCCATTCCTTTTACAGAAAGCAATATTCCCAGTACAAGTGCTGCTGCAATCACCGCACTGCTTATTGTATATACATATTGGAATTTTCTTTTTAAAGACATAGTCACTCCTGATTTTTTTCAATTTCTTTAATTATATCAATATAGTTTGAACAATATTTATCATATATAGGCTGCAGCTTTTCTCTTAGATTCTGCTTTTCTTCATCACTCACTTTCGTTACCGTTATATCTTTATCTTCAATCGTCTTTACCGCAGCTTCCTCTGTATTCTTCCAGATATCTCTTTCATAAACAGCCGATTCTTTCGCACATTCTGATATAATTGCCCTGTCTTCATCTGATAATTTATCCCATGTATACTGGGATATTAGCTGCACTTCCGGAATTCTTGTATGCTCATCAATCAGACAGTACTTAGCCTGTTCATAATGTTTAGAATAGGTATATGTCACAAGACTGTTTTCTGCACCATCTATTTTTCCGGTCTGAAGCCCCTTATAAACTTCTGAATAGGTCATTTTCACCGGATTCGCGCCAAGCATTTCTATCGTTTCTGACATAAGCTCTGATTCCTGTACTCTTATATTTAAACCCTGCAAATCCTGTATTGCCGTAACCGGCTTTACAGAATAAAAACTTCGTGCGCCTGCATCATACCATGATAATGCACTTACACCAAGATTACTTTCCCGGACTGCATCTACGAACTGCATTCCCGCCTCTCCATTCAATATATCCAGCATTTCCTGTGCATCTGAATATAAAAACGGCATCTGGATTACTTTTAATGCCGGAATATCATCGGATATAGATGATATGGATACTCTCGAAAAATCAATTCCTCCAAACTTTAGCTGTTCAATAACTGACTTTTCGTCCCCCAGTTCTCCATTGCATTTTACAACAATCTTAATTCTTCCGTTCGTTCTTTCATTAACAAGGCGTGCAAATTCGTAAGCACCCTTTGTCGTCGGATAATCCTCAACCTGATTTTCCGCATAAACAAGCGTAATCTCAGGTGCTGCGATCGAATTGTGTCCTTTATAATGATTTATTAGTAATAATATAATTGATAAGATTAAAATTATTACAGCCGATGTAATTACCTTTTTTCTCATTATGACTCCATAAAGTTAATATTCTTTAAATTCAGGTATTTCGATTTACTGATTTTTCAATAATCATTTTTCCACTGTCTTACGGCAGTTTCCATGGTGAATGTATTTATTGGGGTTTCTTGTGATATAGTTTGCATAGTATTCTCCTAAAAATGATATACATAGTATATACAAAAGTCAATACATATATATAATATTTCTAGTATGAATTTTTATAATTTAAGATGTATCTTATATAAACAATAAATTTAAAGATTATTGTTATCGGTTTTAATTCATCTATTCCTTTATTATCTTTACTGGATTCGCAATTGCAAATCCTATCACAATTAACACAATTGTATTTATTGACAAAATTATAATATTCTCCAAATTACAATGTGTACCATTTAAAATTTTAAAAAGTACACCACTATACAAATATTTTCCGAGGAATTCATATTTCTCATTAAACATTCCCACAATAGGCATAAAAAATATAATTAAAGTTACCGGTAAACTCACCGCTCCTACACTTACCTGATTGTCTGATATAACTCCAATAATAAAACCAATCATCATAGACAATATAAAAGCAATCATATTGACTATAACAGCTTCAAAAGTATCACTGTTTTTTGTTGCTCCGGTCTGATCAAATATAACCATTCCAAATACCAGAAACATCATTACAATAACCATTATGCCTATAATATATTCAAATGCTCTGACGCCTGACATCATCAACATCTTAAAAGTTCCTTTTTCCTTTTCCTCTGCCACGATTGATGCTATTATCTGTATTGGAACCATGATAGAATGCATTAATACAAAAGCCGAACCGTCTCCCTTAAATTCTTCTATGCCTGCAAAAGTAATGAATAAATAAATTACAGGAAAAATAAACATAATAATAAGCATTTTTTTATTTCTTAAAATATCCGTCTTTTCCTTATTAATCATTGCTCTTATGACTCTTAAACTATTTATCATTTATCTTTTCCCCCGTCAAATTAATAAATATATCCTCTAAACACGGTTCCTGCGAATGAATCGTTTTGATATCTCCGCTATGAATAAGATTTATTAACTCTGATTTTTGTTTTTCTAAATCCAGATAAATATCTTTTTCATTTTTTGTATGAATACACACGCTTCCACTTTTAAAGTACTTTCTTTTTATTGCTTCAGGTTCATTGCACTCTATAATCCCGCCTTTATTTAACAACGCAATTCTATTACACAGCTTATCCGCCTCATTCATATTATGTGTTGTGAGCAATACCGTTGTTCCCATGTGTCTTATTTCTTTTATTATCTTGTGAATCTCATCAGCAGTTACCGGATCAAGTCCACTTGTAGGTTCATCTAATACTAAAATAGCTGGCGAATGTATAATTGCCCTGGCAAGCAAAACTCTCTGCTTCATACCTGTAGAAAGCTTATTAACCGTCTTGTTAAGATGTTCCCCAAGTCCAACCTGTTTCAACACATCGACAGCATATGAATCGATAACATTATATATTCTGGCAAAAAACAAAACATTTTCATAACACGTCAACCGTTCATATAATCCCAGACCATCCATCATAATTCCAAACTTCCGGTTAAATTCCCTGTTATGAACATCCGGCTTACACCCATCAACTAATATTTCTCCATTTTGAGAATCCAGTTGTCCCGTTATCAGCTTTATTAATGTTGTCTTTCCTGCCCCAGACGGTCCTAATATTCCAAATATTTCTTTGTCTTTAATTTCCAGATTAATATTATTAAGAATACTTTTACAATTCTTTCTATAATTAAATGTCACCCTATTAATACTTATCATTTTCCCTCACTATATATGACCGCGCATATAAATGGCAATCAAAACTCCTGTTAAAAATACTTCTATATAATATATTACTTTAAAAATTTTGTTTTCAAACAATTCAAGCATATGCTTTCCATCTGAATTATTAAACGGAATAAGGTTTATAAAAATCAGAATTACATTTACAAGAATGATATCTAATCCTATATATGACCTTTTTTCAAACAAGCAAACATATACCATTGATACAACTATCATTTTTATATTATACCTTATACCTGCTATATAGATCATTACTTTAATTTTTTTTGATTTTTCTTTAAAATCCTCCAAATATATCTTACTTCCTAAAGATCTATGCACTGCTAATAAAGAAATAGAATAAGCTTTTATTCCTAAAGATTGCGCAATAATAAAATGCCCTAATTCATGAATCATATTAGACATCAAGAAAATAACTAAAAAATATGCCCTTAATTTTATGGTATATCGACTTTGATAGTTGTATATTTCTCCATAATTGCTAAACATCGTTAATGCAATAACGAATATTAAAGATAATGTAATAATATCAATTATTTTTTTTATAAATATATAATTAATATTATATTTTTTATATCTATGAACAGGTTTATTAACATATACCAAAAGTTTTTTATCTATAAGCATATTACAGAAATTACTAATTTCATACTCCTTCATCATAGACATTCTCTGGATATCTTCCATAGTATTACTTCCATCAATCAATGCTAGCAATCTTGACTCTTTTTCTCCAAATGTAAATTTTTTTCCATTTTTTATTAGTACAATAGTATCTTCAATTTTTAATATCTTTGTATTTTTCAAGTATGGTATATTTTTCATATTAATAAGAGACTCCATAATGGAGTCTCCCCTTTCTTTTTAAGCTAATGTTGCTGCAATATATGCAAGACCAATATAGGTCCATGCACTGTTAACAGAAGTAACCTTTTCTTCTTTAACATTCCAGCTGATTTCTTTTTCTTCCATAAGTCCAAATTTTTTCTCTGCTGTCATTTTTTCTCTCCTTTACTTTTTTATCATTAGGCATTTTATAAATGCCTTAACCCATTGATTTCACTGGGTTTTTGTGATTAATTTATATAAATTTTCTCTCCAAAAGTGGTAAAATAAAGGTAGCAGCTCCAACATATTTCACCAACTTAAGGAGGAGAAAATTTATGACTACTAAATACCATCAGATTTCTTTTAGCGACATTTTTTCAGACTGTCAAAACAAACTCATCGACGATTCTCCGTCTTTTTTCTCTATGCTTTCAGAACATATGGATCTTAATGAGTTCATACCGCCAGAATTTCAGTCTGCTTTTTATCTGTCTATCGGCAGAACCCGCATCTATCCCCTTCACGGCTTTCTTTCTGCCTTCATTCTTCAAAAAATTTTTTCCATTCCAACAGATTCATTACTTCTCTTGTTTCTCAACCTCTGCAAAGAACTACGTGATTTCTGTGGCTTTTCCAAAGTTCCTGATGCTTCTTTAATGTCTCGCTTTAAGCATAATTTTGAATCTTACATTGAGCTGATGTTCCAACGCATGGTCGATTATACAGAACCGATCTGCCAATTGATTGATTCCTCTTTGGCTCAGATGCTTACCTTTGATACTTCCGGCATAGAGCTTTATGTTTCGGAAAACAATCCCAAAACTTTAAATGCACTTATCAAAAAACTTAAGGCTTTCTACAAAGATAAACCTGACGTCGATCCTTACAAGATGGCTTATGGACTTATGCCTTCACAGGCTGCCATCTGCCCGGATGCCAAGCAGATGTATATCAACGGACATTTTTGTTACGCTGACAAGTTCGCAATCCGCACCAATGGATTAGACATTGTCCGACACATTTCATTTATTGATGATGCTGACTTCAAAGTTGCACATCCTGACCTTGTCGTTGAAAAGAAAACCGATTCTCCTGATGAAGATAAGTCGGTAGGCGATGCTTCTTCATTAGTTCCTGTTTTGCAGGATTTCTTTTCGCTCCATCCCAATTTTCATCCTGATACCTTTCTTGGCGACTCTGCTTTTGATTCGGCTGATTTGTACGGAAAACTTTTTCATGACTTTCACTTTTCCAAAACGCTTATTCCTTACAATCCTCGAAATGAAAGTTCTTTAAAAAAAGTTGGTTACAATGCATACGGTTATCCTACCTGTCCTAACGATGCAGCCCTTGCAATGAAATACTGTGGTAGTACCAAAGAGAAAGGACGTGCAGACCGTGTCAAATGGATCTGTCCTAAAATTCATTACCATCATGGCTGGGTCTGTGACTGCGATAAACCATTCAGCTCTGCTAAAAAGGGCAAAACCACTTATACCTATGAAAATATGGATTTACGTATGTTCCCCGGTATCCAGCGTGACACAAAAGAATGGAATGACACTTATAAAATACGAGCTATCGTAGAACGTGCTATTAACCATTTTAAAATAAATATGTGTATTGCCGGAAGAAAAACAAGAAATCATACCACCACAAAATCAGATATTTTTCTTGCAGGCATCGCCAGCCAGCTGGCTGTCATCGTTGCTTATGCAATTAATTGTCCACAATACATTCGAAGCCTAAAACCTTTAATTGCCTGAAAAAATATTCAATTGTCATAATACTTGTTTGGGCTTTTTAAAGTACACCCAAAATCTGATGATCTATGTCAATTCAGAAACAATTCTGAATACTGACCCTTTTTCTCTCCTTATATAAGGGAGAGTTATCCACAGAAACTGATAAAATCATTTATCAATTACCTATTTTTTATCATCAAAACTTAACTACAATGCAATTGAACTTAAGCTTGTCTGATCAATAATATTGTTCTGTCTAATATAGGCAATTTTTCGTTTGATATCTTTTTTTATTTCAAAAACCTGCCCACTTTCTTTTGGCAAATCACTATACTGTAATCTAAAAATATTCCTTTTATTATTAAATAATATATCAATTTCATTGTATATATCTTTATCAAATAATACTTTTAAATACTCAATTGACTCATCATGTTCCAAGCCAATACATCTTGCCTCAAAGTAATATTTAATTGCAAAATCCCGTTTTATTTCCACAGAATCCATATCGGCACCATTACATTCTCCTGTTTTTAAAAGGCATTTCATATAATATGCTGCTTTATCATACTGCTCACAATATGCATGGCACATAGCTGCTAAATATAACGCTCCCGAAAAAGCTTCTTCACCTCTAAAATGATATTCAGAACTTACATTAACGAAAAACTTTCTCATATCATTTTCTAAAAAACTATTAGCATAATATTTAATTACTGAAGCAATATATTTACAATCTTCTTCACTAATATCATCAATATTTTCTAATCTTTTTGCAACATAACTTTGCGTATTATATACTCTAAATAAATTATCTGTGAGTTCTCTAATTTCTGACATTCCAGGAATTACAATATGGTATGCTGGAAAACCTAAACATGAGTTATCTCTAATTAGCACGTCATATCCCTCTGCTAAAATGCTATTAAGCATGTCTTTTAATATTTCTTCACTGGTCATTTCAGAAACATCTTTTACTGGTGTAAAATCAAACGTAAAATTATTTGAAAGAAGCTGAAACGGATATGCCCCTGCACCAACCTTACATGTATTAACAATGTTTTCAGGCTCCATCACGCCTTCATTAAAAAAATCAAATGTGCTGCAATTAGTATATTCATCAATTTTTCTGCCTTGAGTTGCTTCTGTAAATGTCCTTTCCATAGCTATACCAAAATCTGGATGACATCCAAATTTTATTCCAAATTTACCTGTATTTTTTTCTATTCCTAAAAGAGCTGCAACCGGATATTTTCCTCCCATTGAACAATCTTTTAATCTAAATTCGTATCCTTTAATATCTTTTAGCTCTTGATACATATTTTTTATATAAGGATATCTATCTAAATATGACTCTGGCACATCTGGAAAAACTATTTTTTCTGAAAACACCTTCAGCTGTATGTATCTTTCTAATATTTCTGAAAGTCCTTGGATTAATGCTTCTTCTCTTGTATTACCTGCTGCCATACCATTACTTCCATAACTGCTTTTATAAGCAAACGAAGGCAAATACATTATTTTTTGTTCTCTCATACTATAAAACGGAGTCGTTAAATATTTATTTTCTGCATCAAATTTAATTAAATCTAACTTTTGAACTTCCTCAAATGCTTTTCTTTTCTCCCTAGCAGAAGCTTTCTCCATGTTTCTTACTTTGAAATATTGTTTTACAAATGAATTGTTCTCTTCAATAATTTCTTTAGAACTTTTCACAACTTCATCTGGATCGACATGATAATTAATACTATTATCTTTTAATATGACGTCATTAATCAAGATATCATTTTGCAATCTTTCAATAAACTCTGCATATCCACTCGCTCTAGAGAATCTTTTTGATACTCCTTTTCCATTTGTTCCAACTGTGGTTCCTTTTATGTCAACTCTTACAGTTTGTGTTCCAATATGCTCATCCTCATCTAACCACTTTTCTTCTACATCAATTCCATAATTCACTAAAATATTTTGTATAAAGTTTACAGTATCCTCCGGTTGTCTTTCTTTATAATGACATCTTTCTTCAACACTTTTCATCTTTCTATCCCCTTACAATTTAGCTTTTCCTTAGAATAATTATCCCAAAATCCAATTCCAAATGTTAATTAGCATTTCTTTCTCCCCCCCTTCGTAATATGTTTAAATACTATCATATTTTCTTAATAATAGATCACAATAAGAACGAACTGCTTTATTTTGAAGTCAACTGTCATTTTAAATGTATTATTTTACCTTTTATTGCAAAAAACCTTGAAAACGATACTTCGCTTTCAAGGTTTCTTTCTTTGATTTTTAAATTTATATTTACAGTTCTATATCTGTAATAAAGCTTTTGTTGTGAATTGTCCTTCTTTGTATTCAAATTTTAATGCGCCATTATATTTTTTTGCCACCCTTTCCATATTCTGAATACCAAACCCATGTAATTGTTTATTGCTTTTTGTCGTTTCTATGCGATTACATTTAATTTTCACATCTTTCTTTGTAGGATTTTTTACAACAAGTATCCATATATTTTTCTGTAAAATTGAATCAATCAGTACTGTCTTTGTTCCTTCTATCTGCTCGCATGCATCTAATGCATTATCTAAAATGTTAGAAAGTAAAATTACCAAATCAACGTTTTCAATTTCAGCCGGAATATGTCCTTGAAATTGAATATCCGTGTTTATTTTTTCTGCTGCTGTTTTTTTTGCACTTAATAGTGTATTAGCAACAAAATTACCTGTTTCAAATTTATTTGATGTATTTGTACATAGTACATTCATCTTTTCTATATATTCTAATGCTGTATCATTTTCTCCTGTTTCAACAAGAGAATATAAAACCATCAATAAATTTTTAATATCATGTCGGAATTTTTTACACTGTGTATCTACATCTATAATTTCATTATAATATCCTGTGACTTTATTCATCTGTTCATCCAAAATATCAATCACTCTTCCCTTTCGTACATCAGATTCATTCACTAGCGTCAACTGACTCATTAATAAGCATACAATAACTATATTTATCATAGAAGATATCTTAAATACTAAGTCATATGGGTATTTAAGCATAATACCCGCTTCAATAAAATCAGCTGTGAATAAAGCTATACAAAATAGCACATATTGAAAAAGCGTTAAATTTCCAAAATATAATTTAAAAATATTATTCTTTCTAAGAAAAAGTCCCAAAAGAAGTAAACCCGTAATTGCGATAACCGTTATTAATTCACATAAATCATAAATAAACCCTTTGTATACAATATATTCATATTTATTGTAGAAAAAAACATAAATTCCTTGTGAAACCGTTGCAACCAGTAATTGATACAAAAAAACAATCGGAACATCTTTATACCTTCTCGGAAAAATAGTCCATAATACAGGTAATATCTTAAAATAATACGGAATAAATACTGCAAATATCAAAAATCCACTATGTATTATGTCAGAGTTTATTAATCCATAGCTAACTCCAATAATAATCATCAATATAAACCATAAGTATATAACTTTTTTCTTTTTTCTTCGATTTATAGTTAGATACTTATCATATATCAAATACAAATTTACATAATCCAAAAATGCCCAAATAGTATAAATACATATCACGACCAATACTTGAAACACGTTACATTCCCCTCTTCTTTGTGACAAATTCCATTAATGCCTCTCCAAAATCCCTATATTTATTACGGCTAATATCAACAGTTTCTCCAGAATCTAATGTTATATCTGAATGACTATATGCATCTACATGCTTCAAATTAACAATATAAGACTTATGACATCTAAAAAAAGTATCTTTTGAAAGTTTTTCCTCAATATCCGAAAGCTTTTTACTGCATATAACATCCTTTTTGCTGTCAGAAAAATGTAAGATACAATTTTTCCCATAACCTTCCACATATAAAATATTATCTTCATAATAGTAATATGTATTTCCTTCAATTTTAACTGTTAAAACGGCTTTCGTATCAAGTAAATTTAGAAAATCATCCATAGCCTTATACAGCTTTTTTTCTTCAAGCGGTTTTACCAGAAATCTAAATGTATCAACCTCAAAACTCTGAAAAACAACTTGTGCATAACTTGATATAAAAATAACCTTTGTATTTTTTTTTAAGTTTCTTAATTCTCTAATAATTGTTATTCCATCTTTTCCTTTTTCTTCAAATTCATAATCTATAAAAATCAGATCATGCTTAACTTTATTTAATTTTTCTGCTTCAAGAAAAAGTTCTCCATTTTCATATTCAAAAATATGTATATCAACATTTTTTTGGAAGGAATATTGCATTAAATATTTTTTTGTTATTTCACGCATATAAGACGAATCATCACATACAGCTACATTTAACATTTTTTATTTATCCTTATTATATATACAGTATATAAAAATCATTACAGAACCCTACCGGATTCAACAGGAACACAACATTTAACGATCTGGTTAAAATTACAATTAAAAAAGTTGTATTTATAGCTTATTTCCTTAAATACAACCAAACTGCAAAAGTATTCATATTAGACTTCAAATCTTGTATCCTTATATTTTTACAAATTTATTTCTAATAATATTTTATCATAAAACAAATTATAACACAAATATTTTCGATTACGACCGCTTATATTTTTATGCCAATATTCCTATATTTTTTTATTTCCAACTGTTTTTCTTTAATACAGAATACTGCACAAAGCCAGACTTCTAATCCAATCTGCTAAGTGCCTCTGTTGCAAGTGCACTACGAACAGATTCTTTCTCTGTAAGTGTTATCTGTGCACATTTGGTACTTCCCTTCATGTTATGCGCAAGATATGTAAGTCCTGAATTTGTTTTATCCAGAAACGGAACATCAATCTGATTCGTATCACCAAGAACTACTAATTTTGAACCTTGACCACACCGTGTAACAATATCCCTTATAAGGGACCTGCCTATATTCTGTGCTTCATCACATATTATAAAACTGTTTTTTATGCTCATTCCCCTTATATAAGCTAATGGGAATACCCTCAATAATCCCGTCTCCATCATATCATCTATCTGCATCTGTATCTGTATATCTTCTTCATGATTTCCCTTCCTAAGTAAATCCTCAAGATTTGAATAAAAACAGCCCAGCAATGGTCTTGTCTTATCTTCAAGTTCTCCAGGAAGAAAGCCAAATGCTTCATCACTTGATACATTTGCACGCCCTATATATATTTTGTCATATGATGTACTACCAATCTGTCTTGAGAATTCATCAGTATACGTCTTATCAAGTGCCGCTGCCATCGATAAAAAAGTCTTTGCAGTTCCGGCAGGTCCTCTGAGTATTACGAGCGGTATCTCCTCTGCCGGTGCTAAAAGTGCATCAAGTGCAAATCTCTGAAGCCGGTTTTGTGGTCTTATTCCAAATGCAGTCATATCTTTCAGCAGTCTGATACAATTGTCTCTATATACACATAATGCTGATGCACTGCCGTCTGTAAGTGTTATATATTCATTTGGTACAAAAGGCTTCTCATCTGCAAAAATCTCAGGATCAAGGCTCTGCTTCTTATATGTTCCATCAATAATTTCCCTTGTGGTTTCAATTTCCCGATACCCCATATATGCCGATTCTTTTATCCGGTCATTCTTATACTCCTGAACTTCAACTCCACATACGGCAGCCGCAATTCTCATCATAATGTCATTAGTAACAAGGATAACCGCTCTCTTTTTCTTTCTTGCAATCCCAATACATGAACTGATAATACGGTTATCCGGTTTCTTAATGTCAAACCCCTCTGGCAGATTTTCCTGCGAAACTTCATTTGGCTCAAATATCAGTTTTCCACCTGTTTCTTTCAGCTTTACTCCCTTTATAAGATTCCCCCTGTTTCTTATATCTTCCAGTATTCTTGCTACCTGACGCGCATTATATCCAATCTCTCCATCAAGATTTTTCTTGGAATCCAGCTCCTGAAGCGTAGTTCCAGTAATAACAACTGTATTATCTTCAAAACCATATATTGCATTAGGACTTTGAAGCAAAATGTTAGTATCCAGCACATAATATTTTTTCATAAAAAATCCTTTCTTAGTATAAGATAATTATTACAACACCTTTGAACCATTTGCCATAAGCTTAAATGTTGCCCCAAGCATATCCGCTGCACCTCTGCACATCATCATTCTTCCAAGAAATATTTCAAAATACTCATACATTGAACATATCTTTGTATCAATCTGCAGATTAAGTGAAATTGTTTTCTTATCTACATTAACTTTCAATTTATGCTGAGTGACCGCATAATTAACCCTGTCATGTATATCAAATGCAGCCTTTCCCTTTTCGCTCCTTACCCTGTCACGCCTGACATCTGTCTTATCAGCAATAATGAGTGCCGCTGAAACTAAATCAACCGCACCTCCTGTCGATTCATCATGATTAGAAATTGCTGAAACAATCGTTATTCTGTCCTTAATGTTCATGTCCGTTTTTTTCAATATTCCATCAGCAAGTAACCCTCCATATTCTGCATGATGTGTCCTGTTAATTGCATTTCCGATATCATGCATATACCCTGCAATCTTTGCCAGTTCTATGTCATGCTCAGAATATCCAAATTTTTTAAGAATCATCGCCGCTGTATCAGCTACAATGGAACAGTGAATCTGTGAATGGTCAGTATATCCCAAAAGTCCCAGATTATAATTTCCCTTATTTATAAATTCATTGATTTCTTCATTATTTTTTATTTCTTCAAATGTCAAAAAACCGCCTCCCTTTACATTCATTGTAAATGGGAAACGGTCTGACCCGCTATCCTTTTTGTATGAAAAGTATGTAAAATCAACATGAAATCTTTTATAATTCCGATTCTTATTCGCAACATACCTGATTACGTCCATTTTGTTTTACCTGGTAAAGTTGTGCATCCGCTTGCAGGAACACATCTTTTCCGTGTGCATCTTCTATTTTACTTCCCGCAATCCCCACACTAATTGAAAAGCTTTTCATTCCACCTTCTGTTTCGAATTTTTCTCCTCCGTATCGGACGCAAAAGCATGATCCACTCATTTTTTTCAAAATAGATGCCACCTTGCAGATGGCCTCATCACCAAATGCATGACCATAGGTATCATTGATCTTTTTAAAATGATTAATATCCATTACAATAAGAGAAAATTTTTCCAAAAATAAATCATGTTCCTTTGATACACGGCTGCTGTTCTCTTTTCACCGCCCTTTAATTTCTTTCCTTGTAAATTGATTGATACACCGGCTGCCATAATACCCAATCCACACAAACAGCGCCACGACTGCCATATAGTCCAGTATAAAAAGCAGTAATGATTCCTGTGGCGCAAAAAACACAAAATGTATTTTTAACAGCATATAGCTGCCGATTTTCCTTTTTATAAATGCCCTGATGCCATACACCGCAACAGCCGCCGCCAGCACCTTTGCAACTGCCGACCGCAATGTGGATGGGGCTTTAAAACATCTGCCTGCCATTTTTACCACCATCTGCCAGTACCGTCTGTATCACACGCATCACACTGTATTTTCCCTTTATAATTCCTGCAATCCACCTGCGGTTTAAAATGTGATGTACAATAAATGCCACAAACAATGCCACACCGAGCCATTCATGTGCCGTGTCCCCTGCCAGCTGGTAGGACATTAAAAACAGCAGAAGCACTGTCATAACCACGTCCGTTGCAATTTTAAATTTTAACGTTTTATTCATATCGGATAATCCCTCCCTTTAATATTTTCTGAAAATCTTCATTCTTCTGACTTTTCATTTTAGGTTCATTTTTCTTTTTTATCTTCCTTCTTGACGTTTTCTTTTCTGCACGGTATACTGTAGTTAAAGTTAAAGTTATCTTCAAGTTATTCAGACAACATTAAAATGCCTGCGGAATGGAGATTATTATGATTTATACTGTTGGTGAAATGGCAAAAATGCTGGACGTTCCGGCTTCTACTCTGCGCTACTACGATAAGGAAGGACTCCTTCCCTTTGTAGAACGCTCTCCGGGCGGTATCCGTATGTTTCAGGAATCCGACTACGGCTGGTTAAAAATCATCAGCTGTTTAAAAAAAGCCGGTATGCCTTTAAAAGATATCCGCGAGTACATCAATCTTGCCTTACAAGGCGATGAAACGATTGAACAGCGCCTTGAATTATTTTATAAACAGCGTGAAATTCTGCGGGCGCAGGTGGCAGAGCTTCAGGAAACTCTTGATACGCTTGATTACAAGTGCTGGTATTATGAAACCGCCAAAGAAGCCGGTTCAACCCATGCCCCCGAAACCATGCCGCTTGAAAAAATTCCTGCCAAATACCGCAAAACCCGCAGACGGCTTCACAATGAGAACTGAATATATTCTATAAACTTTTGGACTGCCGCCGCATTGCGCTGATCTTTTTTCCAGACCAGCACACTTGCGTTAATCAGTTCCGGTTCAATGGGGCGCAGACAAAGCGCCTCATTATTATTCTGAAATTCATGCACCATCGCAACACCCATTCCATTTTCCACCATAATCGAACGGACTGCTTCTGTCAAAAAGCCGCACGCCGAGTTCTTCTTCCAGCTGCATGAGCTGTCTTGAAAGTGTCGGCTGTGTCACATGCAGATTTCCCATATTCATATTGCCTTTTGCATGTGCCGTAAGCTGCGGTTCACAGCCGCCCTGTGCCATTAAAAAGCAGAAGGTTATCCTTTCACGCTGTGCAAGATTCAGTCCCGCTCTCGTATAATAATCGCCAAATCCCTGACCGGTTCTTCTAATTGCTGGTCTTTTTCGTTGACAACTTCATTGTACGCAAACTGTTCAAAACGCTCCATAAATTCTGCATCTGTTTCATATAAATTACTCATAATGATAAGCCTCCTTAAATCAATGGATTTCGTCCAGTGTGCCGTTTCTTTTCTGAACCAGCATTTTTTCCGTTCCTCGCGGGTTGCTTCACCCTGAACCCACAACGACATATATTGATGAACTTCTTCATTGGTAAAACCGACGTCATGCAGTGTCATAATCATGCTGAGCCGTTCAATATCGCTATCATCATAGTGCCACGCCCCGGCAGACATCTTCGGAAATTTCCCGCCAGCACCATGCGCCGCATAGCGCACAAACTCAAAAAAGATGCCCTCTTTGGGACGTCTTTATTGTAAAATGATTCTGTTGTAATGTCGAATACCTGTTTTTTATTCGCAGAAATGCTTTGGGGGCATTTCTTAGATTCCAGCTAAGTTCAAAAAAGACTTGTTTAAGTTCAATTTAATTCATTTTTGAACTTAATTTTATCTGTATGGATTTACCACTGGGATTTTGATGTCTTTACATAAAATGTCTGTCTTCTTTCTCCGTGCTTCTGTATATATCCTTCCTCTGTTAATTTCTTTAGCGCATTAAATACAGAAGTTCTTCCTACTGTCGGACAATTTGCAAGCACATCGGCTGACGTAAATTTTCCCAGTTTATTATCTGCGTATGCCTTTACAATATCATATGCGGAACTCTTTAATCCCGAATTATCCATTACACCGACTCTTTCTTCAAATTCAATATACGAAGCAAGAATCATTTTCAGATTATACTTGATAAACGGTGTTACATCATTTTCTTCTTCATGCCAGCCGTAATCTATTTCCTGAAGCACATCATAATACACATCTTTTGTCTTCTCAATCTGCTTTTCGATACTAATATACTTTCCGACTTCATACCCGCATTTATATAAAAGAAGCAGTGTCAACAGACGGCTCATTCTGCCATTTCCGTCATTAAATGGGTGAATGCACAAAAAATCACAAATAAATGCCGGAATTAAGATAAGCGGGTCAACAATTTCAAGTGCCGCCGTTTCTGTAAAACTCCTGCAAATTGCCTCAACCGCGCCCGGTGTTTCATAGGGTGCAAGCGGCATAAATCTTACAATCTCCGTGCCGTCCGGTCTTGTTTCCTTAATGTAATTCTGTACATTCTTAAAAGAACCCCCGTATGAAAAACCCGCATGTTTAAGCAAATCTCTATGAAGCTGTAATATATTATTCGGTGTAATATCAATATACTCATGACTTTCATGAATGGTATTTAAAACATCTCTGTATCCGAGAATTTCTTTCTCATCTCTGTTCTTCGGTGCCGTCTTTTCCGCCACAAGCTGTTTCATGCGGGTGCTTGTTGTTACAATGCCCTCAATTCTGTTTGATGCCTCGGTACTCTGAATTCTGGCAATCTTAATCAGTCTGCCTAACTGGGCAGGCTTTTGTCTTATAAAAAGTTCCTGCCTGCCTTTATACTCATGAATTTTAGAACAAAGAAGCAATATTTCATTATCCCAATTTTTTTCAGCCAGTCTTTTATAATCAAAATTTCTCATTTTACCACCCCGTCAAGTTCAGCTTTTACTATTTAAGTCCAATTTTATCTGCTTTTGGACTTAATTTCAACATTAAAATTACTATTTACAATATTTTTCCGCTTATCTGTCCTGATTTATTCTCAACTTTTTCAATTTACCTGCTGTTTTTTGAACTAAAAAAGGACACAGAATTTTCTCCTGTGTCCCTTTTCCACACTACTCCGCCAGATACCGCGCTCTGCACCTTTCGTACAGCTCCCGGTAATCCTTTGCCGGAAACCAGTATTCATGTCCGTGGATTTTCAGTGCCTCATTGCCCTCCTGTTTGAGATAGCCTGCAATCCGCTGACAGCGCACGGCAATTCTTTCGTAATAATTGATGAGGTCTGTCAGCACCAGCCCGCTCTCCACCATACACCGGCTGCTTTTCAGCCGTTCAATGTGTTTTTCACGAAGCCGGTCTAACAGCTCACTGACGACCTGATGATACGCATAGACTTCCTGAATCTGCCGGATATCGTCAAACATCGCCCGGGTCTTTTCAAGCATTTCCCGCACTGCCTGCTGAGCCAGTTCAAGCTGCTGCGCGGCTTCCTGCGAAAATTCCGCATTTTTCTCATACATATTCCGGTACGCCAGACCGATACTGCAGGTACAGTCACTGATTGTTTCAAGGTCATTTACCGTATGTAACAGAACCGATACACGCTGGCTCTCAGCGGTCGTCAGCTTCCTTTTTGAAATCTCAAGCAGATAATTACAAATCTGGTCTTCATATAAATCTACTTTTTCTTCACTTTTTTTAATCTGCATATAGGCATTTTCTTCGTAGTCCTTTAGAAGCCCTGCAGCCAGTATTGACGCATCTTTTGTTTCATCAAACATCAGCTTTGCCGCCAGTCTTGCCTGCGCAATGGCACTTTCCGGCTTTTCCAGCAGTCCTGCCTTTAAAATATTCATTTCCCCGGATGCTTCTTCCTGCTCTGCCAGTGCCTTTCGTCCTTTAAACAGGTTTGATAAATGAAATTTCATTATATACACTCCTATGTCTGTATTTTATAATACGATTTTGTGATTTTTACATAGAAGCGTTTTTCTTTTTTCCATCCGTCTTATGAATGTAGCAGATAATCTCCCGGCTGTCCCCGGTATGTATCTGCCGCAGTTTCGGAAAATACCGGGCTGACTGACTGCCTGCCGCCAAAATCACTGCCACGGCAGCTAAAAATATCCGCAGTGTAGCATTTATCCTTATCTGTAATGCCGTCTGCTCTAAACTCACGGTCTGCACTGCCAGTTGTGGTGCTGCGTTCATTGTGTCCGCCTGTACGCTCTCCCCGTACCAAAACGGTTCTGCCGCCACGGATACAAAGAAGCCGCATAAAATTATAAGCAGAAATACTGCCCATACCTTTTTTCGTTTTACTTTCATTATACAACCATAATAATGCCGCCGTCATTGGCATACAGACTGCTGATACCGCGGGTATCCACAATAAAACAATCCTTAAATGTGCTTTTGGAAAGTGCCAGTTCTTTCACCCATTCTGCCCGCTCCGGACAGTTGCAGTGTGAAATTGCAAGTACCTTTTCTTCCGTATTTCCGACATTCTTAAACATCTGTGTTACCATTTTATCGAGTGCCTTTTTCATGCCTCTTGCCTTATCCAGCTGGACAATATTGCCGTCGGGATCAGCCCCCATAACAGGCTTAATATTAAGTACATCTGCCGCCAGTGCCTTTAAATTACTTAATCTGCCGTTCTTACGCAGTGTTTCAAGTGATTCCAGTACAAAATAGGTGTGTTCTTCTTCACGGAACTGCTCTGCCTTTGCAATAACTTCTTCAAAGGACAGTCCGACCTCCTCTGCTTCCACAATCTTCATGGCAATCAGGGTCTGACCGACTGATGCCGATTTAGAATCAAGTACAACAATCTGTTTGTCGCTGTATTCTTCTTCATAGAGATTTTTGCCAAGCACTGCGCTGTTGTAAGAACCACTTAATTTTGATGAAAGCGTAACAACATAGATTCTGTCCGCTTCACACTCAAATGCCTTCATATAGCCTTCCGGTGACGGACATGCCGACTTCGGGCAGTTTTTGCTCTTTGCTACCTTTTCCAGAAAACTTTTCTGATCAAATGTTTCATCATCTATAATTGTTTCATCTTCCACCATAATACTCAGCGGAATATTTTCAACAACTCCTGTACTCATCAGTGACTGCGGAATCTCTCCACAGCTGTCAATTAAAATCTTATAACCCATTACTGTCCTCCTGCATGTGTGAACCAACTCATCTAGTTTTAAATACTATATCACACATTTACCATGATGACAATACGTTTAATTAAATATCACTACATTTTCACAAGCCACTGCTCCAGCTTTTCATATAAAACGTCCATATCCAGCGGCTTCGCAATATATCCGCTCATTCCCGACTGTTCTGCCCGCTTCAAGTCTTCCGGAAATGTGTATGCCGTCATGGCAAGAATCGGTACAGCACTGGTATCGCACCTTCCAAGACCTCTTATCTGCTCTGCTGCCTGATAGCCGTTTAACCCCGGCATCTGGACATCCATTAAAATCAAATCAAAATAATGCTCCGGTGCTTCCCTGACCTTTTTTACCGCTTCCAGACCGTCGATGGCACATTCCGTTAAAATGCCCTCATCTTCAATCACCTGTGCGGCAATTTTCCGGTTCAGTTCATTATCCTCTACAACCAGGACGCGTTTCTGACATTTTTCTGTCCCCATAATTCCCCCCTCTTATTCTTTTACAATCACACGACTGTCATGCGGTGCAAGTTCAACCGCATATTTTTCACCCTGCCATTCAAAATCCAGTGACACCGCTGTATCCGCAATATTAAATGCCGCAATTACCGCTTCCTTATTATACTGTCTGACAAACACAAGCTGTTCATTGCGAACCAGAATATCGGCATATTCACCGTAAACCAGTGCATTGGTCGTCTGTCTGAGTCTGGCAAGTGCCGCAATATGCTTTTCCAGCTTCGTATCCCGCTTGGCCGCTTCCGCTTCTTCAACCGGCGGACGAACCGGCAGGTCTGCTTCTTTTCCGCTTGTTTTCACTCCGGCAATGCCCCATTCACTGCCGTAATATACGGATGGGATGCCCGGCATACAAAACAGCATGGTATACGCATTTTCCAAATCCGCCGGATTTTTAAGCAGACTTGCAATGCGGTTGACATCGTGGTTATCTAAAAAATTGTACAGGCGCAGATTTTCGTAAATACCGCCCTTTGCAAACTGCCGTCTTAAGGAATGGGCGATTTCAAAATAATTTTTATCATTGTGACTTGAATAAATGCCCTTCCAGCACTCATAATTCGTCACGGAATGCATCATATCGGGATTCGCCCACATCTTATAATCACCATGGATAATCTCGCCCATCAGCCAGAAATCTTTCTTTAATCCCTGTGTATACACCTTTAACTGCTTGAAAAATTCTTTATCAATGCAGTCTGCCGCATCAAGACGCAGTCCGTCGATATCAAAGGTTTCCACCCACATTTTTACTGCACCGAGCAGGTGGTCTACTACTGCCTTATTTTTCAGGTTCAGCTTGACTAACTCCCAGTTGCCCTGCCATGTATCATAGGAAAATGCATCACCCAGCGGTGTACTGCTGCCAAAATGCACATTGCAGAACCAGTCTTTATATATGGAAGCTTCTCCTTTTTCCTGCAAGTCCCGAAACGGTTCAAAACCTCTGCCGACATGGTTAAACACACCGTCCAGCACGATTTTAAAGCCATTTTCCTTTAATGCCCTGAAAACTTTTTGAAAATCTTTCATACTGCCTAGCCGCGAATCGGTTCTGTAATAATCCGAGGTATCATACCCGTGCCACAGTGATTCAAATACCGGTCCGAAATAAATCGTATTGACCCCCAGTGCCTTTAAATGCCCAATTCTATCCAGAACCTTTAAAATGCGGCTTCCCTGTGTCTTTTCACCCTCGTTATACTGCGGTGCACCGCAATATCCCAGCGGATAAATGTGATACACCACCGCACGGTCAAACCATGCACCGTCTACAAGTTTTACGGATGAATTTTCCGACAATTTTTCTATTGGTTCTGCGGTTATCGGCTCACCGGCTTCTGTAGTGTCTGCTCCCATGTTATCTGTTTCTTCCTCGTCACGCTTCCCAACCACAAAAAACTTTGCCGAAAATGCCGCCATTTTCGTTACCGCTCTGCCGTTTTGAGCCGTCAGAACCTCATCCTGCTTTGGTGTTGCCCCACCAAATTCCATCCAGTCCGTATCGAATACCAGTTCCGGTTTTTCATCTTCTGCCAACGGCAGTGTCACGCCGTCTGCGCGGTCTGCAAACTGGAATACACACAACAGCTGTCTGCCGTTTTCTGCCTTGCGCTTCCATGCAAACACACAGGAATGTTCCGTATCCGGGTAGTTTTGGGATACCGCATGGACCCATTCAAAGCCGTCACCGCCGTAATCGTTCCACAGCGCTTCCTCTGAAAGGTACAGGTGATTCAATGCCTGCATATACGCTGCAAATTCGCGGTGCTTCGGAAAATCCAAAAGATTCCAGTCCTGCTCCCGTTTTTCGTCCCATTCCCTGAAATGTGCAATCTCATTGCCCATAAAATTGAGTTTCTTGCCCGGATGAACCGCCATATACGCATACAGTGCACGCGCCTGCGGAAACTTTCTGTCATAATCGCCGTTCATTTTCTGAATAATTGTCGCCTTGCCATGCACGACCTCATCATGCGAAAATGCCAGCAGATACCGCTCATCTTTAAAATAATGCATGGAAAATGTCAGCTTATTACGGTTGTTTAAACGTTCTCCCGTATTTTTCTGGAAATATTCAAGCGTATCGTGCATAAAACCCATATCCCACTTGTAAGTAAATCCAAGCCCGCCTTCCGCCACGCGCTTTGTCACACCCGGATACACCGTGGAATCCTCCGCCGCCAGCAAAATGCCACTGTGTCTGTTTACCAGTCCTTCATTCATGTTCTGTAAAAATACAACGGCATCCTTATTCACACCGCGCGCCGGATTGCCCTGCCAGTAAATCATATTGCTGATGGCATCCATGCGCAGACCATCTACATGGTATTCCTTCAGCCAGTAATTCGCACAGGACTGTAAAAAGGAGCGCACCTCGCCACGGGAGTGCATAAAATTACAGCTTCCCCACTCACTGTTTCCAACGTCCTTATGCGGATACTCATACAGCGCCGTTCCGTCAAACTTTGCCAGTGCATACGCATCCAGCGCAAAATGTACCGGCACAAAATCCATGATCACACCGATGTCATTGTGATGCAGGATATCAATCATTTTTTTATAATCGTCCAGCGTGCCATACCGTGAAGTCGGACTGTAAAAGCCACTGCACTGGTATCCCCACGACTCGTCACACGGATGCTCTCCAATCGGAAGCAGCTCGATATAATTGTATCCGTACTCCTTTAAATAAGGAACTAACTGCATGGCAAGCTCATCATACCGGTACCACCCATTCTGCGGTTTTTTCCACGAACCCGCATGGATTTCATAAATATTTAATGCCGAAGCCACCCCGTTACTGCGCTTTTTCATCCATGCATCGTCCTGAAATTCATAGCCGTACAGATTTCTTACAATCGAAGCCGAAGCAGGGCGCAGCTCCATACCATATCCGTATGGGTCACAGTGGTCCATACAGCTGCCGTCCGGCTTATAAATTTTATATTTGTACATCTGCCCCGGCTTGACCCCTTCAATATAGACCGCCCAGAAATTGCCGTCACCGATTTTATTCATCGGTGTATCCTGCCAGCCGTTAAACTCCCCGATAACACTAATCCGGACTGCCGCCGGTGCAAACACCCTGAACACCGCACCATTTTCATCTGTATGACACCCGAAAAACTCATATGCATCAAAGCTTTTTCCTGTGTAAAAACCATAATTATCCATCATAAAAACCCCCTTATCATCTTATATATAAATATTATCACAGCAATTTTTTTCTTTCAATATTGTTAAATTGTTGACAAAGTTCATAAAGTACGGTATACTATCATTGTTAATAAATTATCAATCTTAATCTACACAAAATTGGAGGTCATCAAATGTCAGAAAAGAATATTATGATTGTTGATACTGTTGAAGCACTGGAAAAGCGCATTGAAGAAGTCCGTGAAGCACAGCGGATTTTTTCAACCTATTCACAGGAGCAGGTCGATAAAATCTTTGCAGCTGCGGCACTCGCTGCCAACAAAGCAAGAATCCCTCTTGCAAAACAGGCAGTTGCCGAAACCGGCATGGGCATTGTGGAAGATAAAGTCATCAAGAACCACTATGCTTCCGAATACATTTACAATGCATACAAAGATACAAAGACCTGCGGCGTTATTGAGGAGGACAGTGCTTACGGAATCAAGCGCATTGCTGAACCGATCGGTGTCGTTGCCGCTGTTATTCCAACAACAAATCCTACCTCAACAGCGATCTTTAAGACTTTGATTTGTTTAAAAACACGTAACGGAATTATTATTAGCCCACACCCTCGTGCAAAGGAAAGCACCATTGCTGCCGCCAAGGTTGTACTGGAAGCTGCTGTTGCCGCAGGCGCACCAAAGGGCATTATCAGCTGGGTGGATGTTCCTTCTCTGGAGCTTACCAATACCCTGATGAAGGAAGCCGACATTATCCTTGCAACCGGCGGTCCGGGCATGGTAAAAGCCGCTTATTCTTCCGGCAAACCGGCTCTCGGTGTTGGCGCAGGCAATACCCCGGCAATCATTGATGCTTCGGCTGATATTATTCTTGCGGTCAACTCCATTATTCATTCAAAAACTTTTGATAACGGCATGATTTGTGCTTCCGAGCAGTCTGTCATTGTCGATACCGCCGTTTACAAACCGGTCAAAGAGGAATTTACAAAGCGTGGCTGTCATTTCCTTGCAAAAGATGAAATCGACAAAGTCCGTAAGACCATTATCATCAACGGCTCATTAAATGCCAAGATTGTCGGTCAGAGTGCTTATACGATTGCCAAACTCGCCGGTGTCACCGTTCCTGAAGACACAAAGATTTTAATCGGCGAAGTCACTTCTGTGGATATTTCAGAAGAATTTGCCCATGAAAAGCTCTCTCCTGTACTGGCTATGTACAAGGCAAAGGATTTTAACGATGCAGTTGATAAGGCAAGCCACTTAATCGCAGACGGCGGCTATGGTCATACTTCTTCTCTTTATATTAATACCGCAACGGAAAGCGAAAAGGTTGCCGTATTCTCAGAAGCAATGAAGACCTGCCGTGTATTAATCAACACCCCTTCTTCCCACGGCGGAATCGGTGATCTTTACAACTTTAAAATGACACCTTCCCTCACACTGGGCTGCGGATCATGGGGCGGCAACTCTGTTTCTGAAAATGTCGGTGTAAAGCATCTGATTAACGTAAAAACCGTTGCTGAAAGGAGAGAAAATATGCTTTGGTTCCGTGCCCCTGAAAAGGTGTATTTTAAGAAGGGCTGTCTGCCTGTTGCTTTAAATGAATTAAAAACGGTTATGGGAAAGAAACGCGTCTTTATCGTAACCGACCAGTTCTTATATAAAAACGGCTATACAAAATGTGTCACAGATAAACTCGATGAAATGGGTATTGTGCATACCACATTTTACGATGTAGCCCCGGATCCGACACTTGCCTGCGCACAAGAAGGTGCAAAAGCCATGCGTCTGTTTGAGCCGGACTGCATTATCGCTATCGGCGGCGGTTCCGCTATGGATGCCGGTAAGATTATGTGGGTAATGTATGAACATCCGGAAGCTGATTTCATGGATATGGCAATGCGCTTTATGGATATCCGCAAACGTATTTACACCTTCCCGAAAATGGGCGAAAAAGCTTATTTTATCGCTGTTCCGACTTCTTCCGGTACAGGTTCCGAGGTAACACCGTTTGCCGTTATTACAGACCAGGATTCCGGTATCAAATATCCGCTTGCAGACTACGAGCTGCTTCCTAAAATGGCAATTATTGATGCCGACATGATGATGAATCAGCCAAAGGGCTTAACTGCCGCTTCCGGTATTGATGCCTTAACACATGCGCTGGAGGCTTACGCTTCTATTATGGCAACCGACTACACAGACGGTCTTGCTTTAAAGGCAATGAAAAATATTTTCACTTATCTGCCTGCGGCTTATGAAAACGGTCCGCATGATGCCAAAGCCCGTGAACAGATGGCAACCGCATCTACGATGGCTGGTATGGCATTTGCCAATGCATTTTTAGGGGTATGCCACTCTATGGCACATAAACTGGGTGCTTTCCACCACCTGCCGCACGGTATTGCCAATGCCATTTTAATTACCGATGTCATGCGCTTTAATGCCGCAGAAGTACCGGCAAAAATGGGTACATTTTCACAGTATGCATATCCGCACTGCAAGGAGCGTTACTTAGAATGTGCAAACTTCCTTGGTATTCAGGGCAAGAATGACGATGAAAAATTTGAAAACTTCCTTACCGCTATCGAAGAATTAAAAGCAAAGGTCGGTATTAAAAAGACAATTAAAGATTACGGCGTAGATGAAAAATATTTCTTAGATACATTAGATGACATGGTAGAACAGGCCTTTGATGACCAGTGTACCGGCGCAAATCCTCGTTATCCGCTCATGCGTGAAATCAAGGAAATGTATTTAAAAGCTTACTACGGTAAATAAATCTGCTGCTGATTTGTGATTTGTGACATTATGATATTTGCCGGTATGGCAGAAAGGATATGAATATGAACAACTGCATTTCTAAAAAAGATACCAAAGCCGTTTACAAAGACGGCAATACAGTCCGCAAGGTTTTTGCCCCGGACTACAGCAAAACCGATGTTTTGTATGAAGCGTTAAATACAGCCCGTGTTGAAGACACTGGGCTGGATATTCCAAAGATTTTAAGCGTTTCCGTAGAAGACGGTCAGTGGGTTATCACCAGTGAATATGCAAAAGGGGTAACGCTGACACAATTAATCAAGGAACACCCTGAAAATATTGACAGCTACGTGCATGCCATGGTAGATTATCAGATTGCTTTTAATAAGCGCTCCAATCCACTGCTGTTAAAGTTAAAGGATAAGCTGGTGCGCCAGATTAATGAACTGGAACTGGATTCCAACATTAAATATGAACTGTCTACCCGGCTGGAATCGCTGCCAAAGCACAATAAGCTCTGCCACGGCGACTACTGCCCGGACAATATCCTTGTTGAAACGGACGATACCGGAAAGATTACCGCTATCACTGCCGTTGACTGGGTTCATGCCACACAGGGCAATGCCAGTGCCGATGTTGCCAACACATATTTAATGTTAAAGCTGGTAGATGAAAGCTTTGCGGAAAAATATCTTGTTGATTTCTGCAAAAAGACCCATACCGACCGCCGCTACGTCCATTCATGGCTTCCAATCGTAGCTGCCGCCCGTATGACAAAACATATTCCTGAAGAAAAAGAACTGTTAGAATCGATGATTGATGTGTGTGATTATCAATAATAACATAACTATCAATAATAACGTGCAGCTACCATAAATGGTGCGCCAAGGCAGGCGCACCGCAAAAAAGCGGTATTCCAAATGCTGGTGGAATACCGCTTTTTTCTTATGAAAGCACATTTTCCATGCTCTTTAAGCTGATTAAAAGCGTTGATGTATTATGTAACATTGCTGATGTTGTCGGCGCAAGCACACCTGCAACACCCAGCACTATCAGACCCGAATTAAAGCCTACTATCGTTCTGTAGTTCTTATGAATCCGTTTCATCAGTCCGTTACTGATTGCCTTTAATGTCACGATTTCGTACAGATTATCCGCACCTACCGTTACATCGGCAATCTCCCTTGCAAGCTCTGCACCGTCGCTGATTGCAATCCCTACATCTGCTGCTGACAATGCCGGTGAATCGTTGATACCGTCACCAATCATGACAACCTTCCGTCCTGCCTTCTTTTCCTTTTCTATAAAGGAAGCCTTATCCTCCGGCAGAACTTCTGAATAATATTCATCCACACCGACACGCTTTGCAATCGCACTTGCGGTACGCTCGCTGTCACCGGTCATCATAACAACCTTTGAAATGCCTGCACATTTCAAAGAATTGACAACGGCTGCGGCTTCTTCACGCAGTGGGTCTTCAATGCAGATTACAGCCTCTAAGACACCTTCAATCGCAAGATAGAGATGTGAATATTCTGACGGCAGTTCTTCAAAGCGCTGTTCCATTCCTGCCGGAATAATACACTTTTCGTCTTCAAAAACAAAGTGATAGCTGCCGATCACTGCCTTTTTATCATTAATGGTTGTAGAAATGCCGTGTGCGACAATATACTGCACCTTAGAGTGCATTTCTTCATGTACCAGATTCTTTTTACGTGCCGCATCAACCACTGCTTTTGCCATAGAATGCGGAAAATGCTCCTCAAGGCATGCCGCAATCCGGAGCAGCTCGTCCGGTGTTTTTCCGTTAAAGGAAACTACATCCACAACAGTCGGCTGTGCTTTGGTAAGCGTACCGGTCTTATCAAAGACAATCGTATCCGCTTCTGCCATTGCTTCCAGATATTTTCCGCCTTTAACGGTAATATCGTAGACACTTGCCTCACGGATTGCAGACAATACGGATATCGGCATAGCAAGCTTTAACGCACATGAAAAATCTACCATTAAGACAGACAACGCCTTTGTCACATTTCTTGTAAACAGATAAGTAAGTGCCGTTCCGCCGAGTGTATAAGGCACAAGTCTGTCGGCAAGGTGTTCTGCCTTGCTTTCGAGTGAAGATTTTAACTTCTCGGATTCTTCAATCATCGTTACAATCTTTTCAAACTTGCTTGAACCGTTGACCTGTTTTACCTGAATCGTCAGCCCGCCTTCCTCAACAACCGTTCCCGCATAAACAGATGCCTGTTCTGCCTTGCGTACCGGCAGGGATTCCCCTGTAAGGGACGCCTGATTGACCATGGCTTCACCACTGCTTACAATACCGTCAAATGGAATGACATTGCCCATATGGACAACCACTTTATCCCCTGCCTGAATATTTTCAGCCGGTACTAAAACTTCCTGTCCGTCACTGACAAGCCATACTTTGCCGATATTTAAAGACATACTTCTTGCAAGGTCGCCCACTGACTTTTTATGTGTCCATTCTTCCAGAATCTCACCGATTCCAAGCAGGAACATCACAGAACCCGCTGTGTCGAAATCGCCGCGGAATATAGACACGCCGATTGCCGTTCCGTCCAGTACCGGCACTTCGATTTTACCGTGTGCCAGACACTTGATGCCTTCCCAGATATAACGGACAGACTTTATCGTGGCAGCCACTGCCCGCACCGGATACGGTAAAAACAGCTTGCTTCCACAGCGGAGTACCACTTTGTTGACAAGCTTGTCCCAGTATTCCTGATTGAGTTCCCTGCCGGAATTCTGTATAAAAACGTCCGGCACATCGACTTTACTGTACGCAAACCGCTGGAATGCCTTAATAATTTCCGCGCGGCCGCCTACATATGTTACCGCAACATCACACGTCCGCTGATATACTTTTACAGATGTAATATACTTGTTTGTACTCAGATAGTATTGCAGCGTATCTGCTTCCTCAAACGTCATGCGTTTTTGTATCAGATGAACATGCAGTCTGCCGCGGATTTCATGTTTGATGACAAACTTCATACTTTTCTCCATTCCGCAGGCATTTTTATTGCCTTCTAAAAATTATTCTGCATCCTCAGCTTCTGCTGCTTCTTCTGTGTCCTCTACGAAATCTGATTCGTCATCAATAACAGCTTCCTTTGCGGCTCTGTCTTCGTTAATCTGCTGTGCTTCTGCATAGATGTCCTCTGCGTGTTCCTGAATGTTTGTAGCAGTCTTCATGACACATTCCTTGGCACGAAGTACGGCTGCTGTGCAGTTTGCATACAGTTTTCTTGCATCTTCACTTGCTAAAATCTTAATTCCCGCAGTACCGAATAATACGCCTGCTGCAAATAATCCTGTGTGCTTTGTGTCAAATTTCTTGAAGTTCTTTAACATAATAAAATCCTCCTGTTTTTGCCGTTTTTTGTTTATCAGCTATTTTAATGCCGTTAAGATAAAATTTCCACTACTTTTTGCCTTGTTGAGAAATCTTATCATTATCTCATTCATCAAGCCTCCATCTGCTCAATGCCGGCAACTGTAAATCCGGCTCTTGCTACGGCAGTTCTTAAATCTGTATCCTCAACCGGTCTGTCCAACTGCACAACCGCAATATTCTTTTTCAAATTCACCTGTGCCGATGCACCATCAATCTGATTGATATACTTTTCTACGGTATTTTTACAGTTTTCACAGTGCATGCCTTCAATACTGATAATCTTGGTGGCAATGACTTCACCAGCCAGCTTTTTCTTTTTTTGCTTTGGCTCACTGCCGCCACCGCCACAGCAGCCGCCTTCGCCCTTAAAGTGTGCAAAGCTTCCGCGAAATGCAAATAAAACAAGTACCACCAGTACTGCAATAATTATAATTGTTCCCATCTTTTTTCTTCCTCTCTGTCACCCGGCTGACCGGCTACTACACATTTTACTTTCTGTCCCTGTGTATAGCCGCATGCTTCCAGCCCGCACTGGACAATCTGATTCCACGTTGCCATCGACACGGTAATGGTGCTGTTATCTTCTAATTCCACCAGACATACCCCGTCCTGCGCCGGAAGTCCCGACACCTTGTACGTTCCGCGCCGACTGACAGCACCGATTTCCTCAAGCATATTCATCATGCGGTAAACGGTTGCCATTCCGATTTTACTGTCGCGCCGGGCTGCTTTGTAATAAATCTCCTTACAACAGGAACATTCCTCTTTTAAAATAACATCCAGCAGAATCTGCCGCTGCTTTGTAATCCGGCAGCCGCGCTCCCGCAGCTTTTCAATAATATTTTCTTTCCTCATCTGTGTCCGCTGATAGCGTTCCAGACTGTTCTGATTACTCTCCATAAATACCAGCCCTCTTATTGATAATTTTTTTCAATCCTCTATGGGTTAGTATACTCTTATTTGTGTTAGTTGTTAATAACTTTTATTGATTTTTTTTATCAATAATGTTCTTTATTTCGTGCAGTACCGCCTCTGCAAGCCGCTGATGTCCTTCCTCGTCCAGATGCTCTCTGTCGGCGGCTCCCGGCTGTGCATAATCCGCGGCATTTAAAAATGCCAGCCCGTATTTTTCACTGACTTTACGATACTCCTCTGCCAGTCCCTTTGAAACGGCAACAGAATTTTCATTAAACTCCGTATCAAAGCCTTTTTCCCAGACACCCTCTCCCAGATGAATCGGTGAAATCAGTAAAATGGGCGTATCTTTTGCAAACCGCTGTGCCTGCTCTATCAGTTTTTCAACACCTTTTGCTATCACACCGGCAGATGCGCCGTAAACTGTCTTGCAGTCATTTGTGCCGAGCATAATCACAATGCAGTCCAGCAGACGATGGGTTTCAAGCAGTGTCGGAAACAACTGTGTTCCCCGTCTGCCTTCGCGGAACGGGTCGTCAAATACCGTTGTCCTGCCGCAAAGTCCTTCCTCTATCACACGGTATTCCTGCAATCCCAGTTTTTCATTTATAATGCTTGTCCAGCGCACACCCCAGCCATAGCGGTCTGTTGTCGCCGGAACCAGTCCATACGTATTTGAATCTCCAAAACATAAAATCTGCTTCATCGTGCCACCTCTCTTTCCTGCATTTCTCCTGCACTTTTTTTGCCGCATGTCTTATGTAAAACCGGTTCGTTCCCATTTTCCGGAAAATGTTGTCCTGTCACTGCCTGCACACAGGTCTTTGACAACTTCGCCTGCAATAATCAGTCCCGCAACGGACGGAACAAATGCTACACTTCCCGGAATGTCCCTGCGCTCCGTACATTTATGTTTTGCCCCCGGCGGGCAGATACAGTTTGTACGGCAGCTGATGGACATATCTTCAATCGGCCTTGTCGGTTTTTCTTCTGAATAGACAACTTTAAGCTTTTTTACACCACGCTTTTTTAACTCGCGGCGCATGACTTTTGCCAGCGGACAGACCTTTGTCTTATAAATATCTGCCACTTTAAACTGGCTGCCGTCTAACTTGTTGCCCGCACCCATGCTGCTGATAATCGGAATTTGTATTTCCTGTGCCTTCATTACAAGCGCGATTTTTGCCGTCACCGTATCCACGGCATCGACAATGTAATCATATTCATCAAACGGAAATTCCTCTGCATTTTCAGGCAGGAAAAAACACTTGTGAATTCTTACGTCCGCCTGCGGATTAATCTCTGCGATTCTTTCTGCCATCACTTCTGCCTTATATTTTCCGACTGTTTTTCTGGTTGCTATAATCTGTCTGTTTAAATTCGTCAGGCATACTTTATCATCATCAATCAGGTCAAATGCACCGACACCACTTCGTACAAGTGCTTCGACCACATAACCGCCTACGCCTCCGACACCAAACACAGCAACCCGTGACTGTGCCAGCCGCTCCATTGCTTCTTTTCCAAGCAAAAGCTCTGTTCTTGAAAATTGCGTGAGCATCTGTTTATTCTCCTTTATCCTAGTAATCCGATAGGATAAATTCTATAACAGTTTTCCGCTTTTGTCAATTCATTTCGATAACCGTATCGGCAATCGCCATGGTTGACTTTCTGTGGGACACCAAAAGAATCTGCTTTCCCTTCTTTTCCGTGTGCAGACTCTTTAAAATAATGCTTTCGTTCAGACTGTCAATATTGCTGGTTGGCTCGTCTAAGAAGATGACCGGACAGTCATGTAAGAACGCGCGTGCAATGCCGATTCGCTGGCGTTCCCCGCCGGAGAGTGAATCGCCAAGTTCTGAAAGCTTTGTATCATATCCGTTTGGCAGGGATTCGATAAATTCGTGAATCGCTGCCTTTTTCGCCGCCGCACACACTTCTTCCCTTGTCGCATCTGCCTTTGCCACTTTGATATTATTTTCAATCGTATCCTGAAATAAAAACGTTTCCTGTGTGACATAGGAAATGTGTCTGCGCAGTGCTTCCGTATTGATTTCATTGACATTTTTACCGCCGTACGTAATTGCACCGCCGTCTGTTTCGTAAAAACGCATCATCAGCTTTAACAGGGTGGACTTTCCGCAACCGCTCTTTCCTAAAATACCGTAAATACGGTCCGGCTTAAATTCTGCCGAAAAATCCGAAAAGACATGGCGTGTACTGCCGTCCGTTTCGCTGTAAGTAAAATCGAGATGCTCTGCCGCAATCACACCGTCTGCCGCAGCCGCACCGTCGGTCACATCTTCCACGACCGGTTCTTCCTCTAAAAGATTTAATACACGGTTTCCGCTTGCAAGTGTCTGTGTCAGATTGTTTGAAAGTGCGGATAATGCCGATACCGGTCCGAATGAACCAAGCATTGCAACCGTACAAATCAGTACCGCGTTAAAGGACACTGTTCCGTCCCAGTAAAGGTTCATACTGACTGCAAGCATAGACGCTCCCGCAAGTAAAATCACGGCATCGGTTACAATCCGCTGTACCGCTTCGTTGTTCTTTAAACGGCTGTTGACCTTTTCAAGGGAATCGGTGTAGCCCTCAATATTTTTCAGACGTTTTTCCTTTGCCTGATACTGGATAATTTCTTCCATGCCGTAGAGATTGTCAAGCACCGCCGTATTTAATCCGCCATACTGCTTCCGATACTGTCCGCCCAGCGCACTGCCGAGTTTTCCGTTTACCAGTGGGATACCCGCACCCACGATAACATAAAATACAAAAGCAAGAAGTCCGAGCCGCACATCAAACCGTCCGATAAAAATGCTCATAAACAGCGATGTAATAATTGCTATCGCAATAGGAGAAATTGTATGCGCATAAAATACTTCAAGTAACTCGATATCGGTTGTGATAATGGAAATCAGATTTCCCTTGTCACTGCCGTCTAACTTTGCCGGTGCGAGCTTTCGCAGTGCCGCAAATACCTGATGACGGATTTCTGCAAGCAGTTTAAATGCAATGTAGTGGTTGCTTGCCTGCTCCGCATACCGCAGGATACCGCGCAGTACCGAAAATACCGCAAGGAGTGTAAATATCACCGAAAGCTTTAATCCGCCGGTTAGTCCAAGCAGTGTTGTCAGTCCGTATGCACCCAAGACGGTAATAAATGTTGCCATCAGATTACCCACACAGCCCATTAATACTGCGAGGCACATTTTAGAAAGCAGGGGACGGATCATGCCAATCAGTCCTGCCATTACCTGTATACCGCTTCTTGATTTCATTTATACCGCCTCCTCTCTGAAATGCTCTAATTCCTGCTGTTTGTTAAACAGCGCCGCATAGGCTTTATTCTGTGCCATAAGCTGTTCGTGGGTTCCGCTTTCTGCGATTTTTCCCTGTTCCATATATAAAATTTTATCTGCCGCGGTCACATTTGCCAATCTGTGTGAAATCAGAATAACAGACTTTTCACGTGCCAGATCCTGTACAATTTCCATGATTTTATTTTCGCTTTCCACATCGACGTTGGAAGTGGCTTCATCAAAAATGTAAACCGGACTGTCATGCAGTAAGGCGCGGGCCAGTGCCAGACGCTGTTTCTGTCCGCCGGAAAGATTCGCACCCTTTTCCAGAATTTCCATATCCAGTCCGCCGTTTTCTTCAACAAAGCCAAGCAGGTCGACCTGTCCGAGTGCTTCCCGCATTTCCGGTTCGGAAGCGGTTTCACAGCCCATTGCTAGATTTTCGCGCACCGTGCCTTTAAAAATATAGCTGTCATGCGTGATTCTTGTAATCTTTTTCATCAGCCCTTCTGTCGTAAAATCAGACAACACTTCGCCGCCTAAGGTAATCACGCCGGACTGCGGTCTGTTTTCCTTCATTAACAGGGATGTGATCGTACTTTTTCCACAGCCGGAAGTACCGACCAATGCCGTTATCCCCCGTTCTTTGGTTGAAAAGCTGACTTCTTTTAATACCTGTTTCTCCGGTGTATACGAAAAACTGATATTTTCAAAACAAATGGTCTGTCCTTCTGTTTCTTTAATACTGCCTTCTTCCGGTTCTTTCGTATCAAGCAGTTTAAAAATCTTGTCCGCCGCCGCATTGCCATTCATCGCAATATGGAAAAATGAACCGAGCATACGAAGCGGCAGGAAAAATTCTGCCGAAATCATAATGATAAAGAAACACTCCGTCAGTGTAACTGCACCGTTTTTTAATTTCAAAAGGCTGAGTGCAATACCGAGTGCCGCACCGCCGTATGCCACCAAATCCATGATACTGATGGAATTCAACTGCATAATCAGCACACGCATTGTCACTTTTCTGAACTTTTCGGCTTCCTCATCCATTTTTTTCGCATAGCGTTCATCGGCACTGTATATTTTTAAGGTTGTCAGTCCCTGAAGGCTTTCCAAAAAGGAGTCACCAAGCTCTGTGTATGTTCCCCAGTATTTTGCCAGCATTTTCTTTGCAAATTTCTGCACGGCAATAATGGATACCGGTATCAGCGGTACACAGATTAATAAAACCACCGCAACCGTCCAGTTCATCATGCCGACAATGACAAAAAGTGTCAGCGGCGCTAACATACTGTAGAAAAACTGCGGCACATATTTCCCGAAATAAATCTCTAACTGTTCTACGCCCTCCGTACTAATCTGTACCGCTTCCGCACTGGAGAGATGTTCTCTGTATGAACCCGAAAAACGCATGAGTTTTTCATAGACCATTTTACGGATTCTGGATTTTACATTGCAGGAAGCCGCAAATGAAAGTCTGCTATTGACATAGGTGCTTACCGCACGCACTGCGATAACACATGCCAGCACAATAAAAATCTTCTGCAAATCTGCTGTCTTTGCCGTGCCGTCTGCCGCACTGCTGATGAATCCTGCAAGCGTATACATAAAAAATACATTTGCAATCAGCATGAGCCACTGTGTTGCAACCATGCCCGCAACGTATTTCATGTTATCACGAAATTCCTGCATGAGCCGTTTATGAAACATTTTTCTTTTTCCTCTTTTCTTTTATGGTCGTCCGTATGTGCTTTAATGCAAGTACCGGGTGAGAAAATATCATCCGCGGTCCTGCATAACGCATGACTGCACGAATCTGTTCCCGCTGTTCTTTTGCATAACAGTGAACCTTACAGGCACTGCAAAAAGTCTTTGTTTCCATAAATGGGCATTTTTCTGTCCTGAAAAGCGCATATTCCTCCAGTTTTTTGCAGGAATCGCACAATTCTTTTTTATTCCCATCATTGCCGCCGTGATTACCACGGCAGTATATTCCTATCATAACGGACAAAAGCTTTTTTTCTTCTGCCCGTTTCTTTTCCACATCTATTTTATTCGCACTCATTTTCAAACTCCATGCTATCCTGTTCGTCTACTGTTTTAATCCGGAACAGGAAGTAGTAAAAGTGTCCCGCCGCTACAATCAAAATAATTATTTTTGCAAACAGCGGCGAAAAGTATAAACCAATGGCAAAAATAATCCCCAGTGTTACCAGCAGATTCCGCTTTGCTTTTTTTGTCATCTGCTTTTTATGTACCGCATCCCCGATATATCGCTGATACAGCTTTGTGGACAGCAGCCATGTGTGAAAGCGTTCCGAGCTTTTTGCAAACAGCGCTGCCGAAAGAATTAAAAACGGCGTTGTGGGCAGTACCGGAAGGACTGCACCAACAATGCCGAGTGCAAGGGATAAAAATCCCAGACAAATACAGATTCCATTTACTATTTTTTTCATCTAAGCCTCTTTTCTTTTTAGTTTTCGTTTAATGACAGTGTCCGCCACAACGGCTGCAATCCCCGCCGCACTGCGATTTTCCGTTTTTCTTGTCACGGTGCAGGCTGTATGCCGCACCGCCTGCGATTGCAAGTACAATGATTCCAACAATAACTGTTCCCATAATACACCAATCCTTTCTAATACAAATATAAATTTTTCCATTTGACAAAAAGGGTCTGCATCAGCAGATTGTTGATACAGACCCTTTTCCCTATTCATACATTATTTTGCAAATGCTTTCTTTTTCATATCGACTTTTAATGTATCGCTTTCCTTGTAAGGTCTTACTAACAGATAGATAAAACCGGCTACAAAAAGAAGTGCGATAATCAATCCAACTACGTGGATATTTCCCGTAAATACAGAACCAATCTGATAGATACAGAATGCTACAATATATGCAAGAACTGTCTGATATCCGATTGCAAACCAGAACCACTTTGTGTTGTTCATTTCTCTCTTAATCGCACCCATCGCTGCGAAGCAAGGAGCACAAAGAAGATTGAATACTAAGAAACCGTAAGCGGCAATCGGTACGATACTTGCACCGAGCTGTCCCCAGATTTCTGCACCGTCTTCTGCAACTTCTGCAAAACCAAAGAGGATACCAAATGTTGCTACTACATTTTCCTTTGCAATCAGACCTGTAATAGCTGCTACTGCCATCTTCCAGTTGCCCCATCCAAGTGGTGCAAAGATTGGTGCAATAACACTACCGATTGCTGCAAGGATACTGCTGTCAAGCTGTTCAGCTTCAAGCATACCGAATGAGCCGTCTGCCCATCCAAAGTTCATTAAGAACCATAACACGATTGTTGAAAGAAGAATAATTGTACCTGCCTTCTTGATGAATGACCATCCTCTTTCCCACATGCTGCGCAGTACATTTTCAACAGTCGGCATATGATATGCCGGTAATTCCATAACGAATGGTGCCGGATCTCCTGCAAACATCTTCGTCTTCTTTAAAATGATACCTGAGCAGATGATTGCGGCAATACCTACAAAGTAAGCGCTCCATGCTACCCAGCCTGCATTGTCAAAGAACGCACCTGCAATTAAAGCAATGATTGGAAGCTTTGCACCGCAAGGAATAAATGTTGTTGTCATAATGGTCATCTTACGGTCTCTGTCGTTTTCAATAGTTCTTGAAGCCATGACACCCGGAACACCGCAGCCGCTGCCGATTAACATTGGAATGAAGGACTTTCCTGAAAGACCAAACTTACGGAAAATTCTATCCATGATAAAGGCAACACGTGCCATATAGCCGCATGATTCCAGAAATGCAAGGAAAATAAATAATACAAGCATCTGTGGTACGAAACCTAATACCGCACCGACACCGGCTACAATACCGTCAAGGATTAATCCTGAAAGCCAGTCAGCACAGCCGATTGCATCCAGTCCGTTACCGATTAATACCGGAATACCAGGTACCCATACACCATAGTCAGCCGGGTCCGGTTCTTCCTGCTCCAAAGCTGTTTCAAATGTTGCTACATTCACATTTACGAGTTCTTCGTCCTCGTCTTCTCCTGCAATGTTAACCTCTGTTGTAAGAGATTTGATTGCACTGTTTGATGTAAATGCCTTGATTGCTGCATCGACATCTGCTTCCTGCGCATCTTCGTCATCATAAACTTCTGTAAATTCTTTTGTGACATCCGGTGCTTTTTCTTCTGCTGCTTCTAAGAAGCCCTTGATTTCAGCATCGTATGGAGCATATTCATCAGCTGCATCGTTGTAAGCAGATGTACCGATTCCGAATAAATGCCAGCCATCGCCGAACACACCGTCATTTGCCCAGTCTGTAGCCCATGAACCGACTGTTGTTACAGAAATATAGTAAACAAGGAACATTACCGCTGCAAAGATTGGAAGAGCTGCCCATCTGTTTGTTACAACCTTATCAATCTTATCGGATACAGAGCCGCTTTCTGATTTCTTGCTCTTTGTACAGCAGTCATGAATGATGGATGAAATGTACTGGTATCTTTCATTGGTAATGATACTTTCCGTATCATCATCAAATTCATCCTCTAACTTCTGTACCTCTGCGGATACATCCGGTACAGACTTCATCATATCTTTAATCTTATCATCTTTTTCGATTAACTTAATGGCAAAGAAACGCTTCTGTTCGTCTGCCACATCGCTTCCGATTTTTGCTTCCACTGCTGAAATCGCTGCTTCTACGCTGTCTGCAAATGAATGTGCAATTGTTACAGTTGCTGCTTTCTTTGCTAAATCAACAGCTTTGTCTGCTGCTTCCTTAATGCCTGTTCCCTTTAACGCTGAAATTGCTACAACCGGGCAGCCAAGCTTTTCTGAAAGCTTATCTAAATGAATCTTATCCCCGTTCTTTTCAAGAATATCCATCATGTTGACAGCCATGATGACCGGGATTCCCAGTTCCATTAACTGTGTGGAAAGATACAGGTTTCTTTCAATATTCGTACCATCTACGATATTTAAGATGGCATCCGGTCTTTCCCCAACCAGATAATTTCTTGCCACAACTTCTTCCAGTGTATATGGAGATAATGAGTAAATACCCGGTAAATCCATGATGGTTACATCGCTGTGTCCCTTTAATTTTCCTTCTTTTTTCTCTACTGTAACACCAGGCCAGTTACCTACGAACTGATTCGAACCGGTCAGTGCATTAAACAGTGTCGTCTTACCGCAGTTTGGGTTACCTGCAAGTGCAATTTTAATCGACATTTCAATGCTTCCTTTCATATAACTTATTTTTGTTAGCGTTTTCTAACCCCTATGTAAAAAAAATTTCTGTCTATCACCCCGCAAGAAAATTATGCTTCCACTTCAATCATTTCCGCATCGGCTTTTCTTAACGATAGCTCATATCCTCTTACTGTTACTTCTACAGGATCTCCTAAAGGTGCAACCTTGCGTACATACACATCGACACCTTTTGTAATGCCCATATCCATAATCCGTCTTTTTACAGGGCCTTCACCGTGAAGTCTTTTTACCTTCACCGTCTGGCCGCAAGCTGTTTCCTTCAGCGTTTTCATAACTCTGTTCCTTCTTTCCTCATGAAATGTTTTCTATATAAGCATGACTAAACCATAATTTTGTTCGCCATGTCCTTACCGATTGCAACTCTGGAATCTTTTACATTGACTATCATATTGCCATTTATCTCAGATACTACAGTAACTTCCCCACCGGTCACAAATCCAAGATTTTCCAAAAACTTGCGGACTTCTTCCTTTCCGCCAATCTTTCTGATAATATTTGTTTCCCCCGCTTTAACCATTGATAACGGCATCATTGCAGCTCCTTTCTTGTGTATCATAAATAACTTTTGATAGTTCTTTCCTACTTTCGTTAGTATATGCTAACGTTCATTAGAAGTCAAGAACTTTTTGAGAAATTTTCTTAATTACTTGTCCATCGTTTTTATGATTCCGGGATATCTTCCAGCCGCACAGCACTGTATAAGACGACGGCATCGGTAAATTTACGCGGATTGTAGCCGGTCAGTCATACGATGCCGCTCCTGCCATGACCGTGCTGACACTGCCGACACCGATACACAATACCTTTTCATATGTATCTGCCAGTCTTTTTAAAATATGCCTGTTTTTCTCCAGCCGTTCCTTTTCAATAATTAAAATATACTCATTTGGATAATTGTATCTGTAAACGCTGCAGTTCATCTGTGCAAATGCCTGTGTAATCGCCGACTGTATCATAAACAGATTATTCGGATTATAGCGCACATTCAGGTGTACAATTACCACCCGGCACAGCGTATCCTCTGATAAGCCGTTTTCTTTAAGCGTATCCGACAAATAGGCTGTATTCATATTTTCCCGATTTATTAAACAGCGGATTACATAATTCAAACGGTTTTTCTTCTGCGCTCCCAGCGATTCCAGTTCCCGCTCTTTAAGCAAAAGATCCGTGATTTTCTGTGCCAGATAGGCATACTTTCTCACTTCCTCAACGGCTCCGCTGATTCCGATAACCGCAATGATTTTTCCGTTATATGTAATCGGGATATTGATGTCCCTTTTTGTGCCGAAAAAGCTGTCATCATCTGTTACTTCGATGGTTTCTCCGGCTTTTATATAACCGGTATTGGTCCGTGTGATTTTTCTAATTTTTTACAAATGCAGTGATTCCTAGTCACATTTTAAATGCAGAATTTTTTTATATTCTCTTTAATATTGTTTAACATAACATAAATTTATATTATTTTATACTTCTTTTTGTTCTGTATAACATATCATTTTAAAAAATGCCCTGTTATAATAACATCATCAAAAACACGCATGATACAAAACACTATGAACAGATGATTCCAAACCTAATGATAAATAAGTTGAAAGATTGTGAGGTTGATTTTATGAAAGCAGTAATTGCAATTGATTCTTTTAAAGGAAGCTTATCTTCCTTTGAAGCGGGAAACAGCGCTGCAGAAGGTATCCGGCGCGTCTATCCCGATGCGCAGATTGAAGTCCGTCCGCTCGCAGACGGCGGCGAGGGAACGGTTGAAGCACTGACACTCGGCTGTGCCGGACAGCTTACAACCGTTACCGTCACCGGACCGCTCGGCAAGCCGGTATCCTGCCAGTACGGCATTGTTGACAGCACCAGGACTGCCATTATTGAAATGTCCGGTGCTGCCGGTATTACACTTGTTCCCGACACGGAGCGCAACCCGCTCTATACAACGACCTACGGTGTCGGCGAAGTCATCCGCGATGCGATTACAAAAGGCTGCCGCCACTTTATTGTGGGTATCGGCGGCAGTGCCACCAATGACGGCGGTGCCGGTATGTTACAGGCCCTCGGTTTCGGACTGCTTGACAAAAACGGCAATCCGGTTCCTTTCGGCGCTATGGGTCTTGAAGTCCTTGATAAAATTACCACCGACAATGTCCTGCCGGAATTAAAAGACTGTACGTTCCGTATTGCCTGTGATGTAACCAATACTCTGTGCGGCGAGCAGGGATGCAGTGCTATTTTCGGTCCGCAGAAAGGCGCTACGCCGGCCATGATTCTGCAAATGGATAAATGGCTGGCTTACTATGCCACACTGGCACGGGAAATTTTCCCGCACGCCAATCCGAAAGCGGCAGGAAGCGGTGCCGCAGGCGGTCTCGGTTTTGCCTTTATGACCTTTTTAAACGGCACGCTTGAATCCGGGATTAAGATTGTTCTTGAAGAAACCCGGTTAAGTGATTATATCAAAGATGCAGATATTGTCGTAACCGGAGAAGGCCGGTTAGACGGTCAGACGGTTATGGGAAAAGCCCCGATTGGTGTCGCAAAGATTGCCAAGCAGTTTGACAAACCGGTACTTGCGTTCTCAGGCTGTGTCACAAAAGATGCCACTGCCTGCAACCGCGAGGGCATTGATGCCTTTTTCCCGGTTTTAAGAAATGTTGTTTCTTTAGAAGATGCCATGAATCCTGCCAACGCCCGTCAGAATATGGCGGACACCGCAGAGCAGGTATTCCGCACAATACGGACATTTTCATCATTATAGAGAAAAATTGGAGCTTTGATTGGGCTCGTGATTGCAATTATTTTAATTATTAAAAAAGTCCACCCTGCATATAGTCTTATTCTCGGTGCGTTAATCGGCGGATTCATCGGCGGTGGCGGACTGACAAGTACGGTTGTATCTATTCTTGTTTACATTTTATAGTTGTAATAAGCACAACACTATGGGCTTCCGTTCAAGCCCCCGCATAAAGATAGCTGAAATACCAAAAGCCGCAGAAGCATATGCCCCTGCGGCTTTCATCTATACAGAACTGTTTATTCTGTCTATACTTTTGCGCCAGATAATTTACTAAATCTGTATTTTTATTCATTAAAATGTTCTTCCAGCTTCTTAGAAGACTCCTTTAAACTGTCAATTGAACCGGAAAGCTTCATGACATAATCCGTCTGATTGACAATATTATTGCCGATTTCCGCAACCATTGAGGCATTTTCTTCTGAAGTTGCAGCTACGGTATCCAGTTCTTCCTGAATATCGTCAAACTGTCTTTTGACCTCACCGATAACATCGTATTCTTCTTTGACAACTACTGTTGCAGATTCTGCGGAGTTGTTAACCGTATCGAGCTTACCGATTAAATCTTCAATCTGTACGGAACTGTTCTTTGCCGCATCAGCACCTGCTGAAATCTTGTCTACCACACCATTGACGGTTTCTGTCAGTGTCAGAATAATTTCTTTGATACTGTCTGCCGATTTTCTACTGTCTTCTGAAAGAACACGGATCTGGTCTGCAACCACCGCAAATCCTTTTCCATGTTCACCGGCTCTGGCGGCTTCGATTGAAGCATTTAAGGACAGGAGATTTGTCTGTCCGGCAATTGCATTAATATCATTTAAAATGCCTGTAATCGTATTCATCTGTTCTAACAACCCTGCCGTGGCATCACTTGCCTGACCGACCGTTTCAGACATTTCAAGCATAGATTTCTGAACTGTCTTTGCTTCTTTATTACCGTCATTTACTGCCTGTGTCACTTCTGCAAAGCTCTGCTCCAGCTGCTGTGCATAGTCATAATTTTTATCAATCTGTTCTTTGGCTGTATTGAGTTTCTCACTAACTGTCTGAATCGCACGGCTTGATTCATCCACAACCTGCTCCATCTGTTCTGCGGATGTCTTAACAGACTGTGCATGGGAAGTCACTTCTTCTACCTGTGTGCCACATTCAACAATTTCCCTGTTCAGATTAAAAGCAATCCGGTTGGCAACTGCTGTATTTTCCTGCACCTGGCAGAGTGCCGCTTCTGCCTGCCTTGTCTTTTTCTCCCCAAATTTTGTCCCAAGATATAAAAGCACTGCACTTGCTGCAAATAAACAAATTTTTGAAATTGCACCAACAAATGCCTCATCAATAATCTTAACATTAATAAACAGACATACAACACATGTCGCCGTAAACGGAATCGCATAATACTTGATGTGATAAAATTTGCCAGAAATGCAATTCTATTACCATTCACCAAGCCTGAATAAATTAATACTGCATAAGACGGGCATAAAACAATGACCAATGCTTTGGCAAAATCGCTGATTTTCAAAAAATTCGCAACAGCTACAATGACCAGCGTTGCTACCAACACACCACAGCCCTTAATAGACTTTGCCGACATTCCATAAGACATAATCGTTGTTACTGACAATGCTAAAACACATGCCAGAATCACCAGCAGATTCGCCTTGTGTACTCTTTCCATAACCTTCTCCTACCTTTCGTATTTTAATTTTAAATTTTAATCCGGTCACACTATTTAAGTAATTTTGATTATACCACATTACCGTGTAAAAGTAAATAATATCAGCAATTGTTCCTGTTTTTATTCCAAAACAACGGACTGCCCGTCCCTTACATTCCGCTTCTGTCTCTTCGTTCTTTTAAAATTCGTGCATTCTCTTCCACCTTAGTCTTTCCAAGCGGATATAAAAACCATAAGGACAGTGCAAGTAAAACAAATCCTGCTGCCGGTACAATACACGTAATCGTATAAATGCCGTTTACAACCTTTTCGTCATATGCCGTTGCCGTATTATAGCCAATCACTGACAGCAAAACACCGACAAGCCCTGATGATGCCGCCTGTCCCAACTTTCTTGCAAAGGAGTACACCGCATAAATTGTTCCGTCCTGGCGCTGTCCGGTACGCACCTGTGTATCGTCAATGACATCTGTAATCATCGCCCAGCACACCAGATTAAACATTGCCAGTCCGATATAGGAAATGCCGTAAAAAATAAGCCACACATACACATTTTTTGTATGCACAAAATATACCGCTATCAATGCCGCCGCACCGATAATCGATCCGGCCGCCGACATTTCCCTTTTCCCGACCCGCTCAGCCAGCCGCACCGTAAAGGCAGACAGCACCAGCGTGACCGCTGTTCCGATCAGTGAAGCCAGCGAAAGTCCTTTGACATCACCGAAATAATTCGGATAAATGTATGCACCCATATTGGATAACGACAACTGGGAAAGCAGTAACAGCAATGCACTTACCACAATTCCGATGAGCGCACGATTCTGAATCAGACTGCCAATCAGTCCCATAAATGAGAATTTCTGCTTTGTTGTTTCTGCTTTTACGCGCTCCGTTACCATAAAATAACACAACAGATAACAGATAACTGAACCTACAGAACACCAGAACGCTGCAATGCTCATACGCGTACCGGAAAGCACGGCATTCCCGTTTTCATCGGTGTAATAAACCACTAACGGCAGTACAACACCAATAACCGTTGCCGCAAGCGTAGCGCCGATTGTCCTCCAGTTCGATAGCGCCGTTCTGTCTTTTGGCTCTGCCGAAATTGCCGATGCCATCGAACCATATGGAATATTAATTGCCGTATAAAACACACTGCCCCAGAGCAGATACGTAAAAAACATCCAGATAATCTTAAATGTCATCGGCATTTCTGCAAACCACGAAGCATACATTAAAAATGAAGATACTGCCACCGGTCCGCACATTCTTAATAGCCACGGTGCAAATTTGCCTTTTTTATTTCCGCGGCTTCTATCCGCAATCTGCCCCATCGTCACATCCGTGAACGCATCAAGCAGCCGCGCTGCCATCATCATCGTACCAACGACTACCGCCGATACGCCCATCACATCCGTATAAAATTTTAACAAAAACATAGACGATAATATAAATGCAAAGTCATTGCCAAAATCGCCAAACATATACCCAAGCTTATCCGCCATACCAAATTTTCTTTTCATAAAGCTCCTCCATTTTAACATCACAATTTCAGTATGGCGGATTCTTAAAAAAATATACAAAAAAGCTGTCAGAGAAAATGTTTTACATTTCTGTATCTGACAGCTTTCTATTCTATATTTTTGTATTCCTAAATTGTGCGTGTTAAAGCGCCGTTTTTGCCCCATTTGCAGCCTTCCGTACAGGTAAAGTCCGCAAATCCACAGCGGGCGCATGGTTTCCCGCTTTCTGTGATGTCTTTTAAACGTTTCTTATTGGCAGTGGACAGATTATCTGCATTCTCAACAAATTTCTGTGTGAGCTGTTCTGTAATGCGCATAATTTCAAGCTGCGCCCTGCCGCACATTCTCTCTTTGCTTTTTAATACAAAATCTTCAAACAAGCCCTGTTCCGTAACGGATACAAGTGTTCCCTGCGGATATATTTCCTTAATGCTTCGCATATCCGAAAGCCACTGTTCCTCTAACGGTGTTCCCCGAAGAATTTCCGGTACGTAAAAACCATATTCTTCTGCATCGTCCCCGCTGAAATGAATTTTTACGCGCAGAGTTCTGTGGCGCTGTTCCTGTGCTACCTGTGCAAAGGAAGCAAGGAATTTTGCCGTATAGACATCACCAAAATATTCACGGTTGTCGTTATCGTCCTCCCCGTAAGCCTGTACCGGCATAAAGCGGAAGGCTTCATTTTTATTGTCATGGAAATTCTGTTTTCCGCCGACAACTAAAAGTAACTGCTCCTCTAAGGATTCCAGTTCGTCATGCAGTCTTTTATTAAAGCCGCCGGATAATTTCTCCAGATTTTTCTTCATCTGCTCTGTCCAGTCCAGCACATAGAAAATGTTACGGAACGGCAGGGAATAGACCATTGCAGTCGGACAAAAAACAGAAATCATATATCTTGCATTTTCATAGGCAAGCTTGTCCACTTCCTTTTCATCAAATTTTCCCGGATACACCTCACAAATCCGTTCTAATACCAGTGTATGCCACTTTTCATAGAACTCCCGTTCTTTTTCGGTCTGCGGCTGCATTTTGGTGTATCTTGCACTTTTTTCTGATGTATTGGATACACCGATAGAATTTAACAACATGGCAATGATTTTCGGACATTGGATTTCCATTGTCACCATGCAGTGCTGGAATACCGAATGATGTCCGCGTTCCGCCGTGCCTTCTGCTCTCTTTACCGCACGTTCCACCGGCTGGGTACGAATCGTCTGGTACCCTTCCTTTGCATAGCACGTACCGGCAAACTTGCCGCTTAAAATTGTCAGTTCTGTATTCATCTGCTCAGGAATTACATCATTACATTCCGTCGTTGCAGCAATCGTCTGAATTGTTGTCATATTTTTCTCCTTTTCTTGCGCCCTTTTATCGCAATCCAGCGATGAGCAATTCGCACGGGCGATTTCTCATCTGAATTCATTCAGTTCTGCGATAAAAGCATTTTGTGATGCCCGCAGCACAAAATGCCATGTGAAGCGCCTTAAATTTAAGGGTGCTTCACATTGCTCCATTCTTGAAATTTAAAAAATCTTTCTCTATAATAATACTGAAATCATTCTCATCTGTCATGTATTTTTTATAAATACATACTTATTTTAAAATATTTGGAGGCAGTTATCTATGGAAAATTTTACTTATTATACACCGACAAAGGTTGTTTTCGGCAAAGGCACTGAAAATCAGACCGGTGCGCTGGTTAAAGAACAGCACTGCAAAAAGGTTTTAATTCACTACGGAAGCGGCAGTGTTGTCCGCTCCGGTCTGCTCGACCGCATTAAGACATCCCTTGACGAAGCAGCGGTTTCTTACGTAGAACTGGGCGGCGTTGTTCCAAATCCGCGCCTTTCCCTTGTTTATGAAGGTATTGAACTCTGTAAAAAAGAAAATGTAGATTTTATTCTTGCTGTCGGCGGCGGCAGTGTCATTGACTCTGCGAAAGCCATCGGTTACGGTGTCTACAACGGCGGCGATGTCTGGGATTTTTATGATTTTAAACGTCAGGCAGAAGGCTGTCTTCCAATCGGCGCAGTGCTTACCATTGCTGCTGCCGGAAGTGAAATGAGCGGTTCTTCTGTTATCACCAAAGAAGACGGTCAGATTAAACGCGGCTACAGCAGTAATTTCAGCCGTGCCCGCTTTGCCGTTATGAATCCGGAGCTGACCATGACACTCCCGCCATATCAGACGGCAAGTGGCTGTGTTGACATTTTAATGCACACCATGGAACGCTATTTTAACCAGTGTGACAATATGGAACTGACAGACGGTATCAGTGAATCTTTAATGCGCACCGTTATGAAAAATGCAAAGATTTTAAAAGACGAACCTGCTAATTATGATGCGCGTGCAGAAGTCATGTGGGCCGGCAGTCTTTCCCACAACGGACTGACCGGCTGCGGCACGGACGGCGGTGACTGGGCAACCCATAAAATGGAGCATGAAATCGGCGGTCTGTTTGACGTGGCACACGGTGCCGGACTCGCCGCTTTGTGGGGCAGCTGGGCAAGATTTGTACTGGATGCCCGTCCTGCCCGCTTTGCGCAGTTTGCCACACATGTCTTAGGCGTAACCGCCGGTGCAGATGATACAGAAACCGCTTTGAAGGGCATAGAAGCCATGGAAGACTTTTATCACTCCATCAATATGCCGGTTTCTTTATCCGAACTCGGCGTTACCCCGACACCGGAGCAGATTCGCACTATGGCTGAAAAATGTGACATTTCCACCCACCACAATGCCGGAAAAGTAAAACACCTGTCTGTTGAAGACATGGTTGCTATTTATACAACCGCTTTATAATGCTGTCGGGGCAAAGCCCACAGCTATAAGTTTTAACATCATACAGCAAAAGGCAGGAACACAAGCTATGCGGTGTCCCTGCCTTTTAATTATACAATTTTCTGCTCTTTATTTTTCAAGTTTCTTTTTCTTCATAACAAGGCATCCTGCAAAACCTGCTGCAGCTGCCATCAGAATTACATAGAACCACATTGCAAAAGAATCTCCTGTCTTTACGCCTGTATCTGTATGATCTGATACTGCTCCGCCATTCTGGCTGTTATTCTGATTATTGCTGTTCTGGTCTGCGTTATTCTGTCCACCATTATTCTGGTTATCACCGCTCTGGTTTCCATTATTCTGTCCACCGTTGTTCTGATTGCCACCATTCTGGTTTCCGTTATTCTGGTTTCCGTTATTCTGGTTGTCATCACCAGTGTTTGAATTGTCATTATCCTTGACTACTGTTTCATCCACAATTACATAATTGCTAAAATGAGCCACTGTAAATGTCATTTTACCATCTGCATAAACTGCATTTACATCTTCCATGCTTCCATCCTCTGCAACATAGAATACTTTTGTTTTTGCAGAGTCATAACCATTTGGAACTGAAATCGTAACTGTAACTGTTCCATCCGGCTGAATGACATTTCCTTCTGTATCCAGCAGTCTGATATCCAGCAGTGAGAACTTCTTATTGTCAAAAGATTTCTTTACTGCATCATATGCATTTCCTTCTCCCAATGCTGTTACTTTCAGCTGGCTTCCTGATGGAATTACACCTGCATCTGCCTTTACTGCAACCGCTATATTTGCACCGGAAGCATCTGTTACAGCAGAATCCGACTCATATCTGGCACTCAGTGTTGTGCTGATGCCCTCTACGGTCCAGTTAAAGCCTGCCATCTTATCATATGTTCCCATAGTCTGTGCGGCTTTCCACCATGTATCGCCTGCCTGAATTGTAAATGTATGGTCTTTTGTTAAATCAAGACCTGTTACTGTATAAGTTGTTTCAGCCGTTGTATAATCGCCGTTTACCGGATTGAAGTCCTTACCTTCCGGTACAACCGGTGTTCCGTCAACATATACACGGTATCCGCCGACTGCGGTGTCATCTGTTGCTGCTGTCCATGTAAGAACAACATCGTTATCCTTTACTTCTGCCGTTACTTTTGCATTTTCTGCGAATACCGGCGCTTTGTAATCATAGCTGCCAAGTGTTGTAATCTGTGCCTGTGGGTACTTGTATTCAACCCCTGCATCTGTAAATGCAACGATTTCAACGGTATTTTCTGTACCCGGTGTCAGTCTGCCAATCTGCTTTGATACGGTTTCTGCCGTTGCAAATTTCGGAATCTGATAGTTATAAACTGTATTGACAAGCTTTCCGTTTGCGTAAATCTTATAACCTCTGATTCTTGCATCACTTGAACTGATTGCTGTCCATGTTCCCTGTGCATGTGTATAAACTGCACTTGCAAGTTCTGATGTCACATTTTCCGGTGCTTCAATATCTGCTGTATCTTTTTCACCGTCTACAGTAACAGTTACTTCGCCGAGTAATGTTTTATTCTGTCCTGTAACACTCATGCTGTTTGCATTGTCACCTTTTTCACTTACATATACTTTAAATGTATAAGTTACACCGGATGATAATCTGTCCATAATGGTTTCTGTTCCTGTAATACCATCTGTAATATCAACCTTTTCACCATCTACATAAGTATCTACACCGTAGAATACTTCTTCTGCTCCATTCTCAACCGCATTCCATGAAAGCTTTACCTGACGTCCGTCAGAAGCCTTGGCGGTCTGTGCCTGTACTGCTGTCTGCGCTGCTGTACCGGCTGTCTTTGTAGCAAATGTAATCTTTAAAATATTTGCTGTTGCGCCGTTTGCATAAATGTAATAGGTCTTTCCAGCCTGTACCTGTGCAGTTAATGTTTCATATTTTGCTGCTGTATCCTTTTCATTGGTATTCTGATAGTCTACAACAACTTTACCATCTGAATCCACTACATAAAATCTCTTGGTTGCAAGCGTCTTCTGGTCAATGCTTAATACGCCGTCTTCTGCAGCTTCATATGTAAGGAAGCATCCTGATACCGGAATTGTTCCCTTAGACTGTGTTTTACCGTCTGAATCCATTGCCTTCGTCTTACCGGCTGCAACATATTCTGTTCCGACCTGCCATACAGCACCTTCACCTGTTGTATCGGCTTCTGTTACTGTTGCAGTCTTCCAGCCGCCGTTTGCATCATTGGCATCTGCATGTGCTGTCAGTCCGTTGGCAGTTGTTGTAGCTGCTGCGATTGCCGCTGCATCCCATGCTGCCTTAACGGTTGTTTCTTCACCTTCTCCACCCGTAGAACCTGAATCCGGTTCTGTAACAGCCGGAACAACTTCTGCCTTTACGGTTGAATCCTTTACAGTAATACCTGACATCATGTTCTGCATCTTATCGGTGCAGTTGTTGACTGAATCCCATGTTGTACCCTGGAATACAATGTCTTTGCAATACTGCATATTATTCCATGTCTTATCCGTCTTTTTATCTACTGCCATCTTTGCATAAGATACGGTCTTAAAGTTATAGAATACTGAATTTTCACAGCCGATTAATGATTCCCAGCCGTTCTTATTCTTAAAGCCGCCATTTGTTCCGACATTACCAAAGGTAATATCCTGGAAGTATAAGTGGCTGTGTGTATGCCATGGTTTCTGTGGATTGCTGACCGGATCAACATCTGCAAGTACCTGTACGGTATTATACTGTACGCCGTATACGGACACATTGTACGATGCAAAGTTGTAGAATTTTCCGATTTCTGCAAATTCTGTTGTAGATGCACTGTTCGGGTCACTGTAGCTTGTTGTGAGTACCCATGCCTGATTTGTATCTGCAACTGCGCAGTCACGCATTGTAATGTTGGCAATAAAACCACCGTTCGTCGGTGCAGATTTGAAACGGAATGCCATATCAATGTGGTTCATGACGGTATCTTCAAATAATACGTCCTGAATACCGTTTCCTGTGTGTGAACCTGCTGCCAGACCGCCGTGACCTTCACGAAGGAAGTTATTAAACATCCAGATTTCTGAATTGGTCTGAATATCGCTGTCTCTTGCGCCTTCACCAACAGATGCACCGAAACCTAAGTTATCATCACCTGTATCTGTGAAGTTGTTCCAGCAGATTACATTCTGTGAACAGCCAAATCCAAGTCCGTCACCGTTGTTGCCGTCATAAGAGAATACCTTGACATTTTCTGTTGAAATATTTCTGGAATCCAGAATATTAACAGAGTGGTTTGCCGGATTTTCAACGGTAATGTCACCTACATAAACGTTGCTGACATTTCTCATAATTAACAGGCTGGAACGTGTCGCATAAGCATTGGTAATATCTGCCTTTTCAATACCTGCATTATTTCCCGTTTCTACATCGATAAATTTATCCTTTCCGTTTTTATCAACCTTACCGTTATCTGCCAGATCTTTTTCAATATAGCCTGACAGCGAATCAATCAGTTCATCGGAATACTTTCTTGAACCGTCTTCGTTTGTGAGGTTGGTAAGATATTTCTTTGCAGAATCGGCAGCCTGGATACCATAGTAATAAACCTTTGTATTACTGCCGCCCATGTATCTTGGCAGACCATAGTTTTCTGTATCTGACGGATCACCTGCCTGCGTATTTACACCGGTATTGGAGGTGTAACCGTCTTCATACATTTTATCGCCTGCACCATACTTCCAGCCGTTGCCGTAAAGTGTACCGTTACCGGTAATACGGATATTCTCAAGCGGAGCATTTTCATCGGCACTTGTGGCATTCAGTAAGCCCCAGCCTCTTGTATCGGTGTAGAACGGATACATTAAGAAACCGATTTCAAAATGGTCACTGTTTGGTGATGCCCAGAGTGTACCGTCTAATTCTACTGTAATGTCGCTCTTTAACCAAAGTGCACCGGATACGAAGACCTTTCCGTCCTCAGCCTGCGGAATCACAACCTTTCCGCCCGGTGTACAGGCATCAATTGCTGCCTGGATTGCTTTTGTATTCTTTTCTACAAGTGCATTGACTTCATCATTATAAGAAGTGTAACCTTCTGTTGCCACTGCACCATAATCTAAAATGTTAAACTCCTCCGGCTTAACTGTCGTTTTCTGACTGATTTCCTTTGCCGTTCCGAGTTCTTTTCCGTCCTTATCAACTGCAACAACCTTAAAGGTATACTCTGTGTCAGGTGTAAGACCTGTTGCACGATAAGAATGAATATCCACATTTACCATATCTACGTCACTATTGGTTTCATAGTATTCATAGAAGGATTTCATATATGTATCTGCCCATTTGGCATTTTCTTCATAATTCTTTCTTGCTGTTCCATCAAGTGTGCCGTTGACGTAAACGTTATAATCTGCTACATTATCATATTTTTCCGGCTTATCCCATACAAGTGCGATGCTTGTATCGTCATATGCCAGTGTTGGAACCTGTAAATTACTGATGTCACTGCTTCCCGTTGTCTTGTCAAATAAAGGGTTCTCCAATTCCTTTGTACCAAAACTATCATCAGAAATCACATTAAAGACTTCACTGTTGACATATTTGTTATGTCCGTCGGTTGTCGGCAATCCCGCTGCATTTACTGACAGCCCCTGAAAACTGATAGAACCGACTGTCATCGCAGCCGTAAGTCCGACAGCCATCATTTTCTTCAAGCTTCTTCTCATAGCACTCCTTTCTTATCTGCGCCCAGCCACAGATAATCCCAATACATTCTATATTCCACTTAAAAAAATGCTTATGCAAAATCTACATTACAATATTTTCAGGAGTTTTTTGAAATACTTTTACATAAACATTTTGTCTAAGTTCTTTATTAAAGTAACATTTTTCAGGCATTTAGTCAATGATACTTTGGTATCGTCTTTTATTTTTGTGTATTTTTGATAAGTTTATGTTCATTTTGTTAAGTTTTCGACATTTTTTTGTGCATTTCGTATGCCAAAACCCGACAAATAAAAAAAAGCAGACAGATTCTTTTCAAATCTGCCTGCGGACTTTTGGTTCTAAATTCCTATTTTTGTGCCAGCAATATAAGAAGCTGCGTGATTTTTTCCATAGATTCTACACAACAGTATTCATACCGTCCGTGAAAATTGTGACCACCTGCGCACAGATTCGGACACGGAATGCCCATAAAGGAAAGTCTTGCGCCGTCTGTTCCGCCCCGTATCGGCTGGATATGTGGTTCAATGTCCAGCTTTTTCATACATGTCTTTACATTTTCTATTAAAAACAGATACGGTTCAATTTTTTCTTTCATATTGTAATACTGGTCCGTGATTTCTGCCGCAAAAAACGCTCCACCATGTCTTTCATTCAGTTTACTGCAAATGCTTTCCACCAGCTGCTTTTTCTTTTCAAACTTTTCACGGTCATGGTCACGGATAATATACGATAACTGTGCCGCTTCCACACTGCCGTGCATGTCGGTCAGATGGAAAAAGCCCTCATAGCCGCTTGTACGTTCAGGACATGCCTGCTTTGGCAGTTCACTGTGAAATTCCATTGCCATAACTGCGGCATTTTTCATCTTATCCTTGGCATCTCCCGGATGAACGCTTCTTCCGGTTACATGAATCACTGCCTTCGCCGCATTAAAATTTTCATATTCCAGCTCGCCGAGCGCCCCGCCGTCAACAGTATAGGCATAGTCTGCACCGAACCGCCCCACATCAAAATGGTCCATGCCGCCGCCCACTTCTTCATCGGGGGTAAATGCAATGGCAATATCCCCGTGTACAATCTCCGGATGGCTGCACAGCTGTTCTGCCATCGTCATAATCTCTGCCACACCGGCTTTATCGTCTGCGCCAAGCAGTGTTGTACCGTCTGTCGTAATCAGCGTTTGTCCGGTATACTGCACAAGCTCCGGAAATTCTTCCACCGATAAGACAATATTTTTGTCTTTATTTAACACGATGTCTTTGCCGTCATACTGACGGATAATCTGCGGTTTTACATCCGCTCCCGATACTTCGGGAGAAGTATCCATATGCGCAATAAATCCAAGCACCGGCACTTTTTCTCCATCTGGCCTGTTGGATAAAATCTTTGCATAGACATAACCGTACTGTTCGTCAATTTCTACCTGCGGCACGCCCATCCGGCGTAATTCCTCCACTAGCATTTTTGCAAGTACCTTCTGCTTTTCTGTACTCGGAAACGTGTCTGAAGCCTCATCGGACTGCGTATCTACTGCCACATATTTTAAAAAACGCTGCGTAACCCGCTCTTTCATTGCTGTATCTGCCCCTTTCTGTCTTTTATATTATTCGTTATACTGCACCTCTCCTGTTTCGGGATTGACTGAAATCCCATTGACTTCCAGATGCTCGTCAATCTGAATGACCAGGTACTGCTTTCCTTCGATTTCCATGGTTTCAACCAGGTCGGTTCTTTCAGGATTGACCTTTACCACAACATCGGGTGTCTTTACCTCAAACTTGCGTGTTTCCGCAATGTTTGCTGCCATCAGCCGTGTATTTTCTCCTATCGCCTGCTCAAAATGTTCCTCAAAATCCTGTAAACGTTCTTCTTTTACACCGCTTTTTTCCAGCAAATCCCGCATCTCGGTCTTATCAATTGTCACCGGTTCAGGATTTCCTTTCTGTTCCTGAATCATCTCATTAAGATTCTCATGAATATTTTTAATTGTTTCATAATTACATTCTTCGCCCAGTGTTTCTTCTACCAGCACCTGAAAATTCTCCTTCTGGCTGCCTGCAGAAAGCGGCACTTCACAGTTTAAAACCTGTGCCAGAAACAGCTGTTCAAACGCATTGGCATCCTTTGAATAATATAACACGCCTTCCCCGTCTTCACTCCTGTTATTAAATGCCGGAAATAAAAATCCGATATCCGGCAAATCCACCATATGATTTTGCTGCTGGTCATGAAAGGCGTGGTCTTCTTCAAAATATCCCAGTCCCGGTTTTGAAAGCGATACATGACAAATACTGCACAGCAGATAGCTGTACACCTCATCTGATGCATCTTCCATGTCAATGCCGTCACTGGTCCGTCCCGGCACGTCATACACCTGATTAATCAGCAGAATCAGATAATTTCCCGGATGACTGTATGATTCAATGACTTTATCATAAAATTTTTCAAGCAGGGCATCATCTTTTAATTCGCTGTCGCGCAGCTGATATAAAAAGGTTCTCGCGCCGCCGTCTGCATAGGAATCCATGGTAAAACGCATATCCAAAAGATTCTTGCCCGGTGTTCCCGACAATGTCTTTCTAAAAATATCGAAGTATTTATGTTTTTCTTCCTCCGGCAGATTTAAAAACGTCTGGTTAAACCGTGCCACTTTTTCCTTGTCACCGTTGACATAACAGCCACACAGTCTTAAAATACCACACTCTTCCAATGTATATTGTGATTTAATTTCATTAATCTCTTTTTTAATCATTTTGTACTCCATTCCGATGTATTCTTTTTTACATTTTTTTTAATAATCTCCATTCCACAGGCATTTTAATGCCTGCGGAATCGCGAGCCAAATCTTATTTGGCTCTGCGATAAAAAGCAACTTTGTGATGCTTGCGGCACAAAGTGCTGTGTGAAAAATAAGCGCATCAGCGTTATTTTTCACACTAGCCTGCTTTTTAAAAATCTGCAATGTACTTTTTTTAATACTTTGTAGATTTTATTTGACATTTGGGCATGATAAGTATATAAATAAAAAGTTCTGTTACTTAGAACTTTACGAAATCAGTTCGCTTCTCAACATTGAAGGAGGTAAGGAAATGAACTCAGACAAGAACACTTTAACGTACCATATTCTTTTAAAAACAACAGACAATGCGGTAAAATTCGTAAACACAATTAACACGCTTGACGGTTATTTTGACATTTGTATGGGAAGTTATTTTTTCGATGCAAAATCAATGCTTGGCATTTTAAGTATGGATCCGCGTCGTGTCATGACACTTCGCGTCGTAAGAAATGACCACAGCACCGATGAGCTTGAAACATTACTGAGACCATTTTGCGCATAAATATACGTCTGTAAAAATTTCAGGGGAATCTCTTAAAGTTCCCCTGATTTTTATTTTTAAAACAGTTTATTAAATGTTTCTTCCAGTTTCTCTCCTACGCTGATTACACCGTTTTCCAGCGTTTTTCCGGCATTGATAACCTTTTTATCAATTTCATTTTCCCTGATAAAATTCTCTGTTTTGTGAACCGCTTCTTCCGCTTTTTTATCCAGTTCTTTTTCCTTTGCATAATCATGCACTTTATCTGCTGCATTATTGGCTGCATCTACGGCTTTTCCCACACCACGCAGCACTTTTTCTTTATTAATCAGTCCCATAACTGCCTCACTTTCTGCCTGCAATCTGCATAAAACTTCATATTCAAATTCTAAAAATAGTATACGCAGCTTTGTCCTGCTCATGCAATGATTATACCACTTTCCTTGATTTTCCGATACATTTTTTTCTACTTATAATCGTGAAGAAGTTTCATACACTATTTTGGTAACCTCATCACTTGTTTTATAAAAATGGAGATTAGTGTAAAAAATCACACTGCTGTGCTGATTTTTTACACGGCACTTTGTGCCGCAGGCATCACAAAGCTGCCCTTATCGCAGAGCCGAATCTGACATTTGACTCGCGATTCCTCCGGCATTAAAATGCCTGCGGAATGGAGATTGGTGTGAATATGAATAAAGAAAAAAACGGCAGTATCCTCCCGATAATGGCAATGGACAGCATTTCCGATGCCGGACCGGACGCTTTAAAAATTACCGGACTTGTAAAATCCGGCGGCACCGTGACCGGCTATCAGCTTTCTGACGGACGAATCGTATCAAGGGAATCCGGTGTTGAACTTGCAAAAGAAAATAAAATTCAAGGTGTCGGCGTTGCCCACAACAAAGATACGGAATATTTAAAATCTATCCCTGACGGCACACAAGACAACAATTTAAGCCACCTTCCGACCGTACACGGATAACAAAAAATGCCTTGCGGCTTGTGGCAAGGCATTTTTTACATATTGTTTGTTCTGACGCGTTCTAAAAATGCGGCATCAAATTTTGAATTCAGCTCTTTATTAAAGGAAAGATATTCTTCCTTAATGGCGCTGTCCGCTATTTCATCATTGCTGCTGTATTCCAGACCATCTATAAACAGTGCTGCAATACAGGCGATATCCCGGTACTGCGCATTCTCCAGATACACCGTATAGGTATCCAAGTGGCTTTTTACTTCTGTCGGCTTATGCACAATCGCCACCGTCTGTCCGTCCTGATATAAACAAAGATAATGCCGGTCCGTTCCCAGTCCGATTTCATACAGCTGATACATACCGCCGTAAAACTGTATCTCATAATAATCGTACCCCACGGATACAAATAATATCTTTTTCTGACAGACTTCCGCCGTATAAAGACCGCCCACCGGCTGGTTATGCTCTAAAATGCTATACATCAGTTCATTCTTTTCGCCTTCTCTTTCCTGTAAGACCGGCTCAAAGGACAGCGTATACGCATTTTGTCCCGCAAATACGATTTCCGTGGAAATGTGATTCAGCGATGTGCATTTTGCCAGCGTTTCCCCTGTGGCAGTATCTTCGATTTCAAATTCCGGCTCGGCACCAAACTGTGTCTGCTTAATATTTAGAATCATAATCCTCCAAAAATGAATGTTTCCGACCGTTTTGTTTATAAGCAACAATAGTATTCAGATTGACATTTTCCACGCTTCGGAAAATGTTCTTTTCAATGTACGGGCTTTTCGCACTTAATTCTTTAATCAGTGCCTTAATTTCCGCACGCTTTGAACCTTTCTCCGTTCCGCCGCAGGAAGCACAGCTTTCCGTAAAACGGCACGCACACTGGATAAACTGTAAATGATTGTAATCTCTCCAGCGGATAATATCTTCTTCGCGCACCAGATATAACGGACGGATTAACTCCATGCCTTCAAAATTCGTACTGTGCAGCTTTGGCATCATGGTCTGAATCTGTGCCCCGTAGAGCATACCCATTAAAATGGTTTCGATAACATCATCAAAGTGGTGTCCCAGCGCAATCTTGTTACAGCCAAGCTCTTTTGCCTTGCTGTACAGGTAGCCGCGGCGCATACGCGCACACAGATAGCACGGTGACTGTTCCTCTGATGCAACAATATCAAAGATTTCCGATTCAAATACCGTAATCGGCACATTTAAGAACTGTGCATTGTCTAAAATAACCTGATAATTAAACGGATTGTAGCCCGGATTCATTACCAGATATACAACTTCAAAATTCTGCTGTCCGTGGCGCTTTAATTCCTGAAAAAGCTTTGCCATCAGCATAGAATCTTTTCCGCCGGAAATGCAGACTGCAATCTTGTCGCCGTCTTTAATCAGTTCATACTCATTAATCGCCTTTGTAAACGGCCGCCAGATTTCCTTTCGGAACTTCTTTACAATACTGCGTTCCACATCGGCACAGCACTGTTCCTTTAAATCCTCCTGACGCATAACTGTGCGAAGCTTTAACCGCAGATATGCACGGAATCCGTCCTGTATACTGTATACTTCATAGCCTTCTTTTTCAAAATCCTCTGCCAGTGCATCACTTTGCTGTCCTGTATGGCACAGCAGGTAAACAGGTGTCTGATCCTTTGTGAGTTCTTTTATCTGCTGTTTGAGCGTTTCACTGTCCATATGAAGGGCTCCGGGCATCGTTTCCTTGTCAAACGCTTCTTTTTCCCGGATATCTATTACCAGTTTTTTTCTGGTATCCGCTTCGTATTCTTCCATTGTTTTCCGAAACATACTTACTCCTTACATTTGCAATTATCCACTTATCATACCACTGTGCCGGAAATAATTCAATATTACTGTACGGAAATCACCTTGTAATCCTGTGCTTCCACAGCTTCTTTTAATGCTTCATCCGAAACGGCACTTTCTAAGGTAACAACAGCTGTTCCCGCTTCATGGCTGACAACTGCTTCTTTGACTTCCGGAAGGGCTTCGAGTGCCTTCTTTACTCTTGCCTCACAGTGTCCGCACATCATTCCTTCGATTGTTAATGTTTTTTCCATTTTCTTGTCCTCTACTTTCTTTTTTGATTTTATTTTTTTATCTTTTTCTGCATTGTGTACAGAGAAAAGATTTAAGCGTAACGCATTGGTTACTACGCAGAAGCTTGATAAGCTCATTGCCGCAGCACCAAACATCGGATTTAACTTCCAGCCAAAGAACGGAATCCATACGCCCGCCGCCAGCGGAATTCCGATGATATTATAAAAGAATGCCCAAAACAGGTTTTCATGAATGTTTCTAAGCGTTGCACGGCTTAAACGGATTGCCGCCGGAACATCGCTTAAACGGCTTTTCATCAGTACAACATCTGCCGCATCAATTGCAATATCCGTTCCCGCACCGATTGCAATACCGATATCGGCTCTCGTAAGCGCCGGTGCATCGTTAATGCCGTCACCGACCATTGCAACCCTGCCGTCACGCTTTAAGCGGCTGATAACGCTGTCTTTTCCGTCCGGTAGGACATCTGCGATAACCTCATCTACGCCTGCCTGTGCGCCGATTGCCTTCGCCGTCCGTTCATTGTCGCCTGTCAGCATGACAACACGGATTCCCATGTTCTGTAACTGTCTGACGGCTTCCGGGCTGTCTTCCTTGATAACGTCCGCAACCGCAATGATTCCAAGCAGTTTGTCGTCCTTTGTAAAAAACAGTGGTGTCTTTCCCGCATTTGCAAGCTTTTGTGACTGCTCCTGCATTTCCTGTGAAACCGCGGTGCGGGTACTGATAAATTTGTAATTACCGCCTGACAATACCGCATTTTCATATTCTGCCGTCAGTCCGTTTCCCGGAAGTGCCGTAAAGTTATTCACTTCAAAAATATCTGTCTGCGCTGCTTCGGCATATGCCAGTACTGCCTTTGCCAGCGGATGTTCGCTCTTTTTTTCCAGTGCATACGCAAATGAAATCAGTTCTTTTTCCGTGACACCTTTATTGCAGATAACGTCTGTGACCTTTGGTTCACCGGTTGTAATGGTTCCGGTCTTATCCAGTGCCACAATCTCAATCTTTCCCGCTTCTTCCAAGGATACCGCCGTCTTAAATAAGATACCGTTTTTTGCGCCCATGCCGTTGCCTACCATAATCGCAACCGGCGTTGCCAGTCCTAATGCACACGGACAACTGATAACCAGCACGGAAATTCCTCTTGCCAATGCAAATCCCACACTCTGTCCCGCAAGCAGCCACACAATGATGGTTACTGCCGCAATCGTAATAACTGCCGGTACAAAGATACCGGATACTTTATCAGCAACCTTTGCAATCGGGGCTTTTGTTGCCGCTGCATCGCTGACCATCTGGATAATCTGTGACAGTGCCGTATCTTCCCCGACTCTTGTCGCTTCACATTTTAAATAACCGGACTGGTTGATTGTTGCCGCTGATACCAGATCGCCTGCCGCTTTATCCACAGGAATACTCTCTCCTGTCAGTGCCGATTCATTGACTGCACTGCTGCCTTCCAATACTTTTCCGTCTACCGGAATATTTTCTCCCGGACGTACAATAAAGATGTCGCCTTTCTGTACCTGCTCAATGGAAACTTCCGTTTCCACACCGTCTTTTAACAGCACTGCCGTTTTCGGCGCTAACTTCATCAAACCCTTTAAAGCATCGGTTGTTTTCCCTTTAGAATGGGCTTCAAGCATTTTACCGACCGTAATCAGTGTCAGAATCATTGCCGCCGATTCAAAATAAAATTCGTGCATGTAGTGCATAACACCGTCCATATTGCCATGCACCTGTGCATCGGTCATGGCAAACAGCGCATATGTGCTGTATACAAATGCCGCAGCCGAGCCTAATGCCACAAGCGTATCCATATTCGGTGCTTTGTGAAACAGACTCTTGAAGCCGCTGATGAAAAACTTCTGGTTAATCACCATCACCGCAATCGTTAAAAGCATCTGAATCAGTCCCATGGCGATATGGTTATCGGCAAGCACCGCCGGAAGCGGCCAGCCCCACATCATATGCCCCATGGAAAAATACATCAGGACAATTAAAAATACCAGCGATGACAGCAGTCTTTTCTTTAAAACAGGGGTTTCCCTGTCTTTTAACAGCTCCTCATCACCAAATGAACTGCCAGCCGCCGAACTGCCGTTTTTGGTGTTTTCTGCCGCTTTGCTTCCCTTTTTGGAAGCACCGTATCCGGCATCTGTGACGGCTTTTACAATATCCTGTTCCGATGCCGTGCCTTCTACGCCCATTGAATTGGTCAGAAGACTTACGGAACACGATGTTACACCCGGCACTTTGGATACGGCTTTTTCCACACGCGTACTGCATGCCGCACAGCTCATGCCTGTTACTGTATACTGTTCCATTTTATTATTCCCTCCAGTCTTTATGATATCCGGTGGGTAGAAGTAAAAACCTTGCGCCCCGGCACCATTTTATTCGCTTTATTCATGTTATTTATATCTTTTGTTACTTCATTAATTTCTGCAAAACTTTTACAAGCTCGTCTACCGTTTCTTCTTTTCCTGCACGGATATCATCTGTGACACAAGTCTTGATGTGATTGGCAAGCAGCACTTTATTAAAACTGTTCAGCGCCGCATTGGCCGCCGCCACCTGAATCAGAATGTCCGGACAATACGCATCCTTTTCAACCATGCCTTTAATTCCACGAATCTGACCCTCTATTCTGTTTAAACGATTAATTAAATCCCGGTACTCTTTTTCAGAACGTTCCTTATGCTTATGACAACAGCACATTTCTTCTTCCTGCATATTTTCTCCATTTCTACTACAATATATTTGAACTTTATTTTTAATCACATATTATACCCCTGTGGGGTATATGTCAAGTTTATTTTAAAAAAACGCAGAAGTGACAGTTTTCTTGCGTACTATCACTTCTGCGGCTTCTATGTTTTTTATTTTTACAAACTTTTTATTTAGTTGGTGTTCCATTCTTCAATCACGCAGGTGTGATGCTTCTTTTCCTTTCTTTCAGCATCGTAATTAATACCGACCAGTAAAATTTTATCACTATACCCTGTCAATGCCCCGTGATATCTGTTTTCTTTAATCTGCGCAATTGCAGAATCGGCAGATTTGTTGTGCTTTAACTCCACGACCATTGCCGGTCTGTGTCCGGCATTGGCTCTCGGAATAAACACAAAATCCGCAAAGCCTTTCCCTGCCGGCATTTCCCGCACAATGTTGTAATACGCCGGTGCCGTAAAATATGCCATGGTAAGCACACAGCTTAATGAATTTTCATCGTTATATTTAAGGACTGACGTGTAAGTGTCGTGGGCAAGTTCTACGAGTTCTGCCACCTTCTCACTGTCCCCTTTTATCGTTGCCAGCAGTAACCGGTCACACTTTGCAATGGATTCTGCCACCTCTTTCCAGCTTCCGGTACTCAATGCCGCCTGATAAGCTTTCTTTACTTCATAATTCGGTATATAAGCACTTTCTTCTTCCCTGTCATAGCCCAGATATCCTAAATGAATCAATGCCGTCAGTGCTTCGTCCTTTGATGAAACCGTAAAAAGGTCATTTTGGAAGGTTTCGGTATTGACATAAACCTTTCCCCCGGAAAGCATCGTCATCACATCGTCTTTTAAGCCTGCATAATTCATTGTAATAAATGTATTAATAGAGGCAAATGAAGACGTGTTTTTCCAGTATGAATCAAAGTCCTGCTGTGCCAGTGCCATGGACACCGAATTCGGATTGTACATATGCATTCCGTCAATCAGATAACCGTTGTACCATGCTTTCATGCTTTCAAAATCCATGTCAAACCTTTCACAAAGCACTTTCACTTCATCTTCCGTAAATCCATAATACTGCGTAATCGGCTTTGATTTTAACATCGTATATTCGCTGAAATTATTCAGCGCCGATTCGTCTTTAATTTTCTTAATCGGAAGGATTCCCGTAATGTATGCTAGTGCCAGAAATGCTTTGGATTCTTCCGACTTAAACAATGAATGAAGAAACTGCAGATATTGGTGAACCAGTTCTTTATCCTCGCTGTTTCGGATAACGCAGTCCCACTCGTCAATGATAATGACAAACGGGGTCTTGGTCTTTTGATATATCATCATTAAATTATAGCTTAAACTGTCTTCGTAATTTAACTCATCTCCAAAGACTTGCTTAAAATCCTTATAAATGTATTCCACGATTTTTTCAGTAATATTTTCCTTGTAAGAATCCCAAAAAGTTGAAATATCCAGATGTATCACATTGTACCGGTTCATATATTTCTTATAATCCGGATTCTGAGCGATCTTGGTATCTTCAAAAAGCTTTTCCGAATCGCTTCCAAGGCTGTAATACGCATCGATCATACCCGCCGCGTGGGATTTTCCGAACCGTCTGGCATGGCTGACGGCAAGACAGTTCCTTGGCGTTCCAATCAGCTCATTCAGATCATTTAACAGCCCGGTTTTATCCACGTATATTTTATAATTTTTATCTTTCGCAAAACTTTCATTCCCCGGATTAAAATATACGCCCATTTACAATGTCACCCCTTTCCATTATATTTTACTTTATTACCGTTTTTCTATTTGTTAATTAATATTTTAACATATTTTCATTTACAGGTCTATGAACATTCCCGAAACCTATTAAAAATTTCCCAAAAAAAATTGACAAATTCATTTTTTGTGCTATGATAACAGACAGAGTGTTCGTCAGTAAGACCGCACGAAGGGGTACACCACCGCGGGTGTAGCTTTCCTTTCGTGCGGTCTTTTTTTATTTTATAACAAGACTTTTACCCGGATATGCCGGACACATCAGCGGGTTATCAAATCTACAGACAGGAGGGCTTTCCATGATTCAGATTAACGGAAACGAAGCCATGCAGGCAGACGGCATGAGCATTGCAGATTATCTGCTGTCCGAAGGATATGTGCTGTCCCACATTGCCGTTGAACGCAATGAAGTGATTGTCAGCAAAAAAGATTATGCCGATACACGGATTCAGGACGGCGATGTTATCGAAATCGTGCAGTTTATGGGCGGCGGCTGATAAACATTTTCACAACACGGCTAAATTCTAAATTAAAACAGAGCAGTCAGACTGCTCGGAAACGGAGAAAAATTATGATTGAAAATGATACATTTACACTGGGAGGACATACCTTTTCTTCCCGCTTTATCTTAGGTTCCGGTAAATACAATCTGGATTTAATCCGCGCAGCCGTATCCGATGCCGGTGCGCAGATTATCACGCTGGCTGTCAGACGTGCCAATACCAAAGACAGCGAAAATATTCTGGACTATATCCCGGAGGGTGTCACACTGCTTCCGAATACGTCCGGTGCCAGAAATGCCGACGAGGCTGTCCGCATTGCGCGCCTTGCACGGGAAATGGGCTGCGGTGATTTTGTCAAAATCGAAATTATGCACGACTCTAAATACCTGCTTCCTGACAACTACGAAACGATTAAGGCAACTGAAATTCTTGCAAAGGAAGGCTTTATCGTTATGCCGTATATGTACCCTGACTTAAATGCCGCCAGAGATTTAGTCAATGCAGGCGCCGCTTCCATCATGCCGCTTGCCTCTCCGATTGGCTCTAATAAGGGACTTGCAACCAAAGAATTTATTCAGATTTTAATTGATGAAATTGACCTCCCGGTTATCGTGGATGCCGGTATCGGAAAGCCTTCACAGGCATGTGAAGCTATGGAAATGGGTGCCGCCGCTATCATGGCAAATACCGCGATTGCAACTGCCGGAAATATTCCTGAAATGGCAAAAGCTTTCGGTCTTGCAATTGAAGCCGGACGGCGTGCCTACCTTTCCGGTCTTGGACGTGTATTAAATAAAGGCGGCGAAGCTTCCGACCCGCTGACCGGATTTTTACATAACTAATTTTTAGAAAAGAGGTCTTATTTTATGGACACCAATCAAAAGGAAAATGATTTTATTATTCAGAACGGCAAATTAAGTCCTGCCGCTTTAAAACGAAAAACAGAACTGGAAAATAATCCGGCTTCCCGTACAGACCACATGGCATATCTGCCGGACATGGAGCAGATTTCCTCCGATATCCGTGATAAGGTGCTTGCTGCCATGAACGCTTATGAGCCGGACAAATACACTGCGCGCGATGTCTTAGCTGCACTTTCCCACGACCGCTGCAGTATTGAGGACTTTAAGGCACTGCTCTCCCCTGCCGCAGAACCGTTTCTGGAAAAAATGGCACAGCGTGCCGAGCGTGAAACGCGTAACCACTTCGGTAATTCTACCTACATTTTCACACCGCTGTATATTGCAAATTACTGTGAAAATTACTGTGTTTACTGCGGTTTTAACTGCTATAACGATATTCACAGAAAACAGCTTTCCATGGAAGAAATTGAGCATGAAATGAAGGTTATCGCCGATTCCGGCATTGAAGAAATTCTGATGCTGACGGGCGAGAGCAAATCAAAGAGCAGCATTACCTATATCGGCGATGCCTGCCGTCTTGCCAAAAAATATTTCAGAAATGTGGGACTTGAAATTTATCCGTGCAATACAAAGGATTACACTTATCTGCATGAATGTGGCGCAGACTATGTGACTGTTTTTCAGGAAACTTATAATGCCGACAAATATGAAACGCTTCATCTCATGGGACACAAACGTGTCTTCCCATACCGCTTTGAAGCACAGGAGCGCGCTTTAATGGGCGGTATGCGCGGTGTCGGATTTTCCGCTCTGTTAGGTCTGTCTGACTTCCGTAAGGATGCGCTTGCCACGGCACTGCACGTATATTATCTCCAGCGCAAATATCCGCATGCGGAAATGTCTTTGTCGTGTCCGCGGTTACGGCCGATTATTAATAATGAAAAAATTAATCCGCTGGATGTACATGAAAAACAGCTCTGTCAGGTTTTATGTGCATACCGCATTTTTCTGCCATATGCCGGAATTACCGTATCATCAAGGGAATCAGCTTCTTTCAGAAACGGTATTATTAAGATTGCCTGCACCAAGGTATCTGCCGGTGTCAGCACCGGTATCGGCGATCATGAAGCCAAATATGAAGGCAGTAAAGAAAAAGACTGCGGTGACGAGCAATTTGAAATTGCCGACACCCGCAGCTTAAAACAAATGTATGACGATATTAAACAGCAGGGTTTGTGGCCGGTCTTAAATGATTATCTGTATGTGTAGTACCTACGGATACACCGGTACTTTCCGACAGGAAAGCATTTTTCCAATCTTCCTGTATATCATCTGTTTCGTCTGCCGGTTCGGCAGACGAAACTTTTTTAGTCTGTTTTTTCTTTTCGGCATCTTCCTTTGTTTCGGGAAGTTCCTGATAATCCGATGTTTTCTTAAACTCCTTTAAAACATCATCATATGCGGCATACAGCATCTGCTTTGCCGGGTCATCATCACTGATATGAAACATCGCTTCACTGTAAATGTCCTGCACTTCCTCTTTTGAATGACAGTGCTTGATTCGCTCCTCCAGTGCCTGCCGCTGAATCTGCACCCGCTCCACATACGGATACAATGCCGGATAATGAATTTTGATATAACGCATTTCCTCAGCCGACAGCTTCTTGCCGGAATACACTTTATTCATTACTTTTCTGTCATAAGAGCTTTTTTGTGCATCTGTCATGCCCGAAGTCGGATCTAGCATATCCTTAATTTTTTCTGTTATCGCACTGACCTGTTCATAAGCACATTTTTTTAACTGCAAACCGGCAACCCATCTGGCACTTTCCGCATCCGTAACTCCGGTCTGTCCTGTGGAAACGGTCGTCTTTTTCTTTGTTCCTGCGCTTTCTCCGGTACTTTCTACACCTGACACCTCTGTATTCTGTGTATTTTGTGCCTTATTTTCTGTCTGCATCTGCACGTTGGTTTCCTGTGTATCGGTGTTTAAAACTTTAAACTGTACTGTCTGCATGGCTTTCTCCTCTTTTTTGTAAACTGCTGTTTCTGATTCTCACTTTTATATAAAAAGTATCGGCGGAAATGACGATTTTCTTGAGTTTTTACGGCAAAAGCCTTATACTTTGAAAAAACAGCTTACACAGCAGAATGGAGTTTTTTATGGATACTCAGATTCAACAAACCTTTGAACAGTTAAAACAGACCATTTCCGTTTCCACTTCCCCGTTCCATACCGCAAAAGAAGCCATGCGCAGGCTTAATGAAGCTGGCTTTGTAACACTGGACTGGGACAGCACATGGGAACTGGTTCCGGGTGGAAAATATGCCGTCTGCCCGTTTGGCACAACGGTTTTCGGCTTTCAAATCGGCACAGACCTTTCCGATACCCCGGTATGGAAGCTTTCCTCTTCACATATTGACAATCCGGGATTTCGTATCAAATACAATCCGGTCGTTTCCTCTAAAAACGGCTGCCGCTTAAATACAGAAGTTTACGGCGGTGCAATTTACAGTACATGGCTTGACCGTCCACTCTCAATTGCCGGACGGATTGCGTTAAAAAATCCACAATCTTCACACCCGCGCCTGAAACTGGTGGATTTTAAACGTCCTGTGGCAGTTTTGCCAAATCTTGCCATTCATTTAAACCGTGCCATGAATGACGGTGTCGCCCTCAATGCACAGACCGATTTGCTTCCAATCTGCGGCATGGACGAACACATGGACACCGATACATTTCTTCAGATTCTTGCCAATGAAACCGGCGAAAAACCGGAAGATATTTTATGCTTTGATTTGTCCGTGTACCACTATGCGGAACCGGTGCGCACCGGATTTTCCGGCGATATGTTTATGGCACCGCGCATTGACAACATTTCTTCGGTGCAGGCATGCCTGACCGGACTGATTGAAGCTAATCCGTCAGACGGCATTTCCGTGGCGGTTCTGTTTGACCATGAAGAAATCGGAAGCCGCAGTAAAAACGGTGCCAACGGCAATCTCCTTTCCTATACTTTGGAGCGTATCTGCAATGCCCTTAATATTTCAAGAGAAAGCTTTTTACAAAGCCTTGTACACAGTTATTATCTTTCTTTGGACGTTGCGCACGCGATACACCCGGCGCACCCTGAAAAATCGGATATTACATCTGCCATGCCGTTAAACCGCGGCTTTGCCATTAAGGCTTCCGCAAAACACGCATATTGCAGTGATGACGATATGACCGGCGTGATTTTACAGCTTGCCGCCCGTCATCATATTGCCTGCCAGCAAAATCATATGCGCAATGACTATCCGGGCGGCAGTACCGTCGGCCCAATGGTCGCCGCAAATCTTCCGATGTGCAGTGCCGATATCGGTATTCCAATTTATGCAATGCACTCTGCCATGGAAACTGCGGGAATGAAAGACCAGTATGACTTAGAAGCTTTTATGAAAGCATTTTATAAGGAATTGTAATGATTATAATTTACTTTTTGATATGTTTTGGGACTTTCTACATGATAATAAAACACTGTTATCGCAAAAGCCATTACAAAATGTCTTTGCGGTAACAGTCTTTATCTTATTATTTATCATATCATTTATAATATTATTCACGATGACAGACTGTCATCGTAGATAAAAGATTTAAAATATAAAATTTACACAGGAAGAATAAACCTTTTTCCGTCTATATCCGATACTTTTAACGTGACGTCATACACTTTTTGTATGAGTTCACCCGTAAGTATCTGCTGGGGACTTCCCTGCGCAATACATTTTCCGGCTTTTAACGCAACAATTTCATCGCTGTAATACAACGACTGATTGACGTCATGGAGTACCATAATAATCGTAAACCCATATTCTTCATTTAACCTGCGAATCAGCCGCAGAATCTGAAGCTGATAGCGGATATCCAGATACGTTGTCGGCTCGTCCAACAGCAGAACCTTTGCATCCTGCGCCAGTGCCATTGCAATCCACACACGCTGTTTCTGTCCTCCGGAAAGCTGGCTGACCGTCTTATCCTTGTGCTTTGTGGTATTGGTAATTTCAAGCGCCCATTCAATCCGCTCCATATCCTTTGCTTTGTCAAACGGAACGCCCATTTTGTGATACGGAATCCGTCCGTAAGATACCAGCTTTTCCACAGTTAAATCCGGCGGCGCCGTATTATACTGATGTACCACGGCAACCGACTGTGCAAACTGCTTCTGCCGGATTTGTGCAATATCCTCTCCCTGTAATAAAATCTTTCCACCTGCCGGTTTTAAATTTTTCGTCATCAACTGGAGCAGCGTGGATTTTCCGCAGCCGTTTGGTCCAATCATCGTTGTGACAATACCTTCATGAAATGACAGATTCAGGTTGTTAAGCACCTCATGTTTATCATAGGCAAATGACAGATTTTCTATTTCAAATACGTTCTTTTTCTCTTTATTATTTTGCATATCCCTGCTTTGACCTCCTAAGCAACAAGATAAAAAACGGTCCGCCCACAACAGACATAATCACGGAAGCACTGATTTCATACGGTGCGGTAATCGTTCTTCCGACTGTATCCGCAAGAAGCAGTACGACCGCACCAAGCAGAGCTGAATACGGCACGAGCGTTTTGTGGCTGCTGCCCACCAGCAGTCTTGCAATATGCGGAACAATTAACCCCAAAAAGCTGATTGCCCCGATAACGGCTGTTGAAATCGCGGCAAGCAGTACCGCAATCACGGAAATCACCATACGGCTTTTTGCCACGGATACACCGATAGAGCGCGCCGTTTTATCTTCCAATGCCAGTAAATCACACTGTCCCGAAACAACCACTGCAGCAATCAGTCCAACCACCACATAGCCGATTAATGTTTTAAAATCTGTCCACGTTTTCATCGTGATATTGGCATTGACAATGCTTGCCGCTCCGGAATAACTGCTGCCCGTGCCTGAATTAAATGCACTCATCAGTCCCGTAAACATTGCATTGACCGCCACACCGACTAAGATAATGCGAAGCGGCGATAAACCGTCCTTCCACGACAGCACATATACCAGAAAAAATGCGGCAAGACCGCCTAAAAATGCCGCCGCCGGTGTGAAAAAGTACAATGACGGACAAAATGCCGTAAGCAGTACTGCCGTAAGGCTCGCACCCGAACTGACACCGATAATGCCGGGGTCTGCCAGCGGATTTTTCATGACGGCCTGCAAAAGCACACCGGATACTGCTGTTGCCGCGCCGCCCGCCATTGCAATAAAGATTCTCGGAAAACGCAAATCATAAATTGTTGCAACATTTTCATCATACGCGACAAACAGCCCGCTAAATAACTGTTTTGCCGACACCTTCAGACTTCCCGTATTCGCCGCCCACAAAAACAAAAGCAAGAGTGCTCCTGCCGTCAAAATATAAGACAACACTATTTTTTTCTTTTCCATTTTTTTCTCTACTTTCCGCTGTATTTCCAGCATTTTAAAATAACAGTGTAAATATTGCCGTACTCTCCGGCATGTGCATAATCCCCACGGAGCAGGTCATTTTCAGACACACACTTCCGTGAAAAATCCTGCCGGAATCGCTTCCGATATTGACAAATTCAAGCACGCTTGCCGGAAATGAAATCAAATCGCCGTTTCGCTGTGCTTCACAAAATTTTGACCCGTCAAAATATTTCAGACATTTAATCTTTCCGCTCATTTTTCTGCCCGTCATCGCGGAATATTTCTCGACCCGCTGTGCCTTTAACAAAATCATGCCCCTGCCGTCCGTGACCGACAGCGTACAGGGATGTATAAAGCCTTCGTTGGACATGGAAATGTTGCTGCCGTTTTTCACGGTTTCCCTGTATATAATAAACGGAAGCAGATATTGACCGTCCCGCAGTCCGTTGCACAAAATCGTGCCGTCAAACCGCTCATATGTACGGAGCAGATGCTTCATGCGGTACTGTTCTTCCATACTTTGAATGACTTCAAAAGTTTCATCCGAACAGTACATGGATAAATACAACGCATCATTACATGCCTGCGCCTCTGTCACGCCTTCATAAATCAGATGATTTGTTGCAATGTCCATCCGCTCCGCGTATTTACGCGCCGTCTGTTCACCCAGCTTTTCAAGCCGCGGATGTCTTGAATCCGTGCGATTCAAATAACCGTCCTTCTCCAGCGCCGTAAATACCCGGCTCACCGTATATTTTTCTACACCGAGTGTCTTAGACAGATTGGTTACATTGCAGTTTTCCGGTGACATTTTTAATAAACTGACTAAGATTCGTATTTTTAAAAATTCTATCGAATCCAGCTTTCCCACTTCCCCTCTGATTGATTATTTGCGAATTTACTTATTGGCTAATTTGTTGATTCATTCATTTGTTCATTGGTTGATTCACTTACTTGCTGTTTATTGTTATTGCAGTTGGCAACGTAAATGAAAAGTCACCAAAATAGCTTGCTGTTTAGTGTTCGTTGTTGTTTTCTGCGTATCGCTTGCTTGCATCTTGTTTGCCATTGCTACTTTCTGTTAGTTGTTACTAATCCATGAACAAAAAAATAGAATTCCCGATTCGGGAATTTCTGTCTTTGGAATAAGGGTTAGCTCTAGCTAACTTCTATAGTATAAATGTCTGCATTTCAACTGTCAATGCAGCTTTTGAGAACTTTTCTCATTTTCTGTTATGTAAAACAAAAACTGCCGCACAAACGCTTGTTTTTGTCCTTGATGACATTTACAACGCTTTATACGGCAGTTTGTTTTTATCTCTGATTGTTTTTACTCTGCAATTTTCTTATCTGTTTCCAGAATGTGATGTACCAGCCAGTCTGTTAAGAATGTAAGCACTTCCTGAATGACTTCTTCAGAATTTTCATCTAAATGCTCTAAATCCAGTTCATCTAACTTCTGGCAGAACTGGTCGTGCTGTACCTTCTGCATGAACATTCCCTTGTAATTAATGCTTTTCATATATTCTTCTTCATGCTGGAAATGTATCTTGGTATAATCTCTCAGTTCATTTAAAATCTTAGCGATATGGTCATATTTGTCCGGTATAAATTCATTTTTATATAACTCATACGCTTCATCTGCGATTTCAAAAAGCTTCTTATGCTCCTCGTCAATCTGGGCAATTCCTGTATAATATTCCGGTTTCATCTCGTACATTATCTTTTCCTCCAATTCCGGCGGCTGTCAGGCTATTGATGTATTTTTACATTTATACAGCCCATCTTTACCTGCCTCTTAATGTTTTTATTACAATAACATAAATAGCCGGTAATGTCGAATGGTTTTTGGGGAAATATGTGGATAAGCTGTTTTTTTATTGCTACATTTCATCAAATAGTGGTTTATTCCTTATGTTTTGGACGTTCGTGGCTTTTAATACATCTCATGTTAAAGTTAATCTCCTTGGCAGATACACAGATGAATTGCCGGACGAGTTTCAATACATCCCATGTTAAAGTTAATCGTAGTTCTGCCAGATAATCTACACCGACAAGCACGTGTTTCAATACATCCCATGTTAAAGTTAATCTAGATAGGGGCTGGGAGCGTTTCCTTGACATGGTTCGGTTTCAATACATCCCATGTTAAAGTTAATCAACCACATAATGATTCTGCCGGAACACATTTTTATGTTTCAATACATCCCATGTTAAAGTTAATCTGGAACAGATAGGGCTGAAAAGACCTTATATGTAGTTTCAATATATCCCATGTTAAAGTTAATCCAACGTATTTCCTGCATACAATACACTATACCAGATTTCCCAGTATTTATCAAGGTTTTTAAAATTTTTACCAGCCACCGCGCCATTTGCCAAAAAAATTTACAAAATCACCGCAATGCCACTGTTTTTGCGGATTCACGCAATTTTGCACTGATAGGCGGCTGGTAAATTTTCATTGTATTACAAAATCAACTGCTCACCATTTTCCCTATCCTTCTTTCCAAGCACCTCCTCGCCAAACACATTTTCATTAAACAGCTTAATAATACAGATAAAATCCTCGTCTTCCTGTATCACCTTCTTTAAATCCGTCTTCAACCCGATAAGCTTTGAAGGTGTAATCTCTCCACGAAAAACAGAATTTTGATAATGCGATAAATATTTTTTGCAAATTTTAAAGACCTTCTGCACCCGCTTTTCATTGACATCATAAAATACAAATGCGTAATTATAGTTCAATTTCTTTGCCATATACCCTCACTTCCTACCGATTATCCTTCAGCGAAAACGGAATAAATTCCTGCCCTTCTAATATATACTTAATCAATTTGTAGCAGTCCAGCTTTAATGCCGTCCGGTAAGTTACCTTTCGTTTCAGCCGGTCATGCACAAATACCGATTCCATGCGCGCTTCAAATGCTTCAATAAATATTTTTCGTCCTTCTTCATTCAACAAGCAATAATTGACTTTTTTGTCAAAATGCTTTTCAACCTGCAATTTCCGGTTATTTACTAAATCAAATATCGTCCGGTACACAATGACCGGCTTAAAAACCTCACTCATATCAAGGCTTAATGAAAAACGCACCTCCGACGGCTCATGTAAAAAACTGATACGCTGGTCTAAATGCGTCTGATAAATCGCTGAAATCGTCTTTGCATACAATAGCGTATTTCCATAAGAAATCAACGCATTAATTGGATTATCCGGCGGTCTTTTCACCCGCTTATTCATCACAAAATCCTCCGGCAGAAAATACTGGAATGTCCCATAAAAACGCAGCCAAACTTCGCCCTCTGCCGCCATAATTTCTTTCACATTCTGTGCATTTTCCACTTTCACATAAAATTCCCTGCGAATCCAGTCTAAAACTTCCTTGACTTCCTTTTTATCATGCTTATAATAATGATACAGCACCTCGTAAATGTTCCTGCCAATTCCGCATACAATCGCTTTGGCAATTACTTCTCTGGAATTGTCATATGCCTGTACCTGTTTCACTATCAGTCTTCCGCTGTTATACTGATTTTTCGGATAAAATGTACCACTGTACCCTTCATAATAATTGAAAAAATGTACGATAACGTGATTCTGTGACAAAAAATCCAACAGCTTTGTATTTACCGTGACTTCGTTCATACAGTAAATTTCTTTCGTATTCTCGATTGGAATGTAAACATTTTTTCCGTCTTTCCGGAAACACAATGAATTGTCTTTCCTCGTCAGTTCTCCCATGGACATAATATATCTTGTACTTCCCATAATCCACCCGCTTTCCGTACTATTCCTTTTGTCTTTAAAACGTACAAATAATAGTAAAGCTGCCACTTGGCGGCTTCTTCGTCTGCATCCGGTTTCCATGCAGATAACACTGCCGCTTACAGTGAAAATAATAATTCATCAGCGTTCCATTTACCTTCATATGAACCCCCATTCTTACAAAACTTTATCTGTAAAATGATACGGACTACACAAATAAATTCCCCTGCGAATAAAATTTATCGGTATTTAATCTGCCATTTTCAAAATACTGCTCTGCATCTTCAATCAGATACAACTCACCGATTCTGTCATTATAATCCAGGCTATTATCAATTTTTATCTGATAAATAAAATAACTCATCTTACTTTTCACCTCTGATAACAATATCTGTTTTTTCGCATAATTCATTGTCATATCGCTTAACAATTCCCTGTACCGCTCCCACACCTGCTTTCCGTCAATGATTTCTCCGGTATCTGTCGTAATTTCCCGTGCAAAATAGACCGACATCTTCCAGTCATCATTCTTATCAATTAATTTCATCTTTTGAGAAATCCATACAAAATCCAGCTTTTTGACATTATCCACAAAAGCCTCTATTCCATTTTCATTCTTTCTGTCATTGCGGTATTTTCTTATTCCTTTTAAAATATAATCATAATATTTGCCAAAATTCTTATCTGCAAGCAGTTGTTTCATCTCATCTTTTCTTAATGTATACGCTGTATCAACACGATAATCCTCCTTATAAATACCACTTTCATTATCCATATCGAAAAAATAGACAACACCTTTTCTTTTAAAATTCCGGTTAATTCGCCCGATGAACTGCTCCTCGCTGTCCAATTTGCTGATATCCTTATAGCCAATGTCCATATCAATATCTATGCCGGCTTCAACAACCTGCGTTGCCACCAGTATTACCGCCTTATCTTTGTCTGCTGTATCCATTTCCCTTAAAATGCGTTTTCTGTCAATCTGATTGTCGTCCCCCGTCATGCAGAATATCTGTAAATTCTCCCGTCCGGACTCCGTCAGCATATGGTAAAACTTCTCCGCACTTGTTTTCGTGATAAATTCCATAAGAAGCTTTCTTCCCTTTTGCGCCTGTCCCAGAACATGCGCATATAGTTCTTTCATTTCAGTCTTTTTATCCTGATAAAGCAATTCATACGACAATGCCACTCTTTTCTTAAAACGTGCGTCCTGAAAATATTTTTCCGGATTTTCAATCAGATTTACAACCTTTTCATGATTTCCGGTAAGCATATCCAGCTTCGGCAGTGTCGCCGACATAATAATAATTTTCATATTCAGCAGCCTGCTATAACACTGCAAAAACATCATAATTTCTGTCCAAAGCACATTTTTATAACTCTGAATCTCATCCAGCACCACAACACTGCCTGCCAGTTGATAAAAACTGATTGCCGCTTCTCTTTCACACCCAAACATGATTTGAAACAAATTGACATGCGTTGTTAAAATAAACGGATAATTTAAAAACTGCCTGTCCAACAGTGCCTTTTGATAAAATTTCTCATTTTCTTCTTTATCGAGATTTTCCCAGAATTTTCTTGTTCCGTTTAGCGGAATCGGTGTAATGGAATTAATGACCGCAATACTTTTAAAAATATCTGTCTGCCCGTATATTTTTTCAAGCGTATCGTAATTCTGCTCGACCAGCGTATTAAACGGATACACATAAAAAATCTTATTGATATTTTTATCCAATAATTTCAGACTGCAATTCATTGCCAGATTCGATTTGCCGGCCCCGGTCGGTGCTTCAATAAAGGCTATGTTGGTATCTTTATTTTTAAGCAGCGTCTGCTCAGCTTCATAAAACATGCGATTCCGCAAAATATTAATATCCTTTTTATCATCAACACAGCTCTCCGGATTCAATCTGCGAATCTGTTTTACCCGCTCCGACTGCTCATACTGTGTGGCAAACTCCGTATTTTCAATCGTTCCGAACGCACTCATTTGTATGCCGTTGTCATATTCCGATGTCGCATAATAATCACAGGATACCAACACTGAAAATAAAAATCTTATATACGTATACAATCCTGCGTGCGAAGACTGCTTCTCTAAAAAGCTGTGATATATCCTTGTGTTCTGCCTCGGCATATTCATCATATGCCGGTCTCGTTTACAAAACGGTCCATGATATACTTCCGTAAAATTACCTTGATTCATACACGAAAAAATATCTGCTAATTGCCGGTTTGGCTGAAATTCTTCCAGAAACTCTTCAAACCTCGACAGATTTCCATGGTGTCTTGATATTACATAAGCATTTACCAGCATGAATACATGAATCATATTCTTTTCATCTTTTGATAACAGACTTTCCTGTATCTTCTCATAAAAATAGTCAAAATAAATTGCCGCAGACAGTATAGAATGTTTTGTTCCGTCCAGACAATCTATTGTTGTCCATTTTTTTAATGTATTTTTCATTTTTATACTTTGAAATCGTGGGTTAATTTTCCCGCAATCATGAAAAATAATGACGTTTACTATCAGGCTGTAAAACAATTTTATCCCCTCATCGGAAAGCTCCGGTGCCAATTCTTTTTGAAAATTTTCAAATACTGCCTTAAAATTTTTATGTTCCCACAGCTCTTCAAAATAATGATAACACCTGTCCACATGTTCTTTTAAAATCTCCGGATTTTTCCCATTGCCCCGGTCACAATGTGCATAAAATAACTCCGGTTTTACAATGATATCCTCAATAGGTATGATATATTCCTTCATCTTTTTCTCCTCAATTCCATAAAACATTTCATAAAAACGCATAAAACCATAGCCGGAGTCCAATATCTAATGTCTTTCCAGCTATGGTTTCACTTTAATAAAATGCTATATGATATGTCCTGCCGTCAATATCATCAACCGCATAAATTTTTTTCTGTATTTCTGAAACGGCAAGATTTGTGAGTACAAACCGTTCGTATTCATACATATTAAATGCTAAATCCAGTCGTACCGGCAGTGCTTCCTCATACTTATATGGATTATCCTGTTCAAAATCGTCTAAATCAACCACGGCATCTCCCCGTACAAAAAAGCTGTCGATTTTTTTCGGCGTTTCCACCTCTGTTGCATCAATCATACTTGCTTCGGTAATGTCTGCCGGGTGGTCATTGCTTCCAAGATACGGCATATAGACACACTTTCTGCCAATAAGACTATCCGCAACCGCCTCTGCCGCTTCGCTGTCCAGCATAATATATACATACCATTTCGGATTTTCAAGCCACTGCTGTCGAACAATCAAATTTCCGCCTTTTTCCATAGACGCATATCCCACCGAATTATTAAATGCAATGATTTTCTGCGGAAAACTCCCCTTTTCACAGCATGGAATAACCGCCATTTTTAATTTCTTTAACTGCTCATAAAATTCAGGATACTCCGGTGCTTCCATCTTCTTTTTCTGCACGATATGGGCATATCCCGAATATCCCATAACCGTTCCCAAAAGTCCCAGCAAAGCAACACGGTGGATATGTCCATACGTGAAATAGTAATACTTATTCACTTCCGGCTTTTTAAAAAAAGCCTGCTTTCCGCTGAGCGTAAATCTTAAAACCTTCATCTGCCCCACACCTTTCAGCCTACTGCTTTTCAATCTCTTTTCCGGTGAAGATATCAAAATACTTCACGCCCTCAATATCACTGGCGATTTCCGTTGTGTTCGGATTATAATGAATTTCAGCAGATAATACTCTGTCTTTTATATCATGAAGCAGTTCTTTTACATTCACCTGAATTGTATTCTTTTCTGCTCCCTTTATAAATGTCACATATCTATCCAGATTCGGCAGGTACAGTGTCGGTTCTGTTTCTATAAACAGACCGAATTCATTTTCACAGCCGACTTTGGAATTTGTTGCAAAGCTGGTTGTTCCCTTTAATGCCGCTTCTTTAAACTTCTGATAATCTTCCTCTGTATATCCTTCGGTTACTCCAAGCTGTTCAAAGCTGTCATACACTCTAGGATTAATCACAAACGGATAGAAATAGTGTGCTTCATCACTGACAATCTTTGTTCCCAATGTGGAATTTTTGGCATCTTTTCCCTCTTTATTCTTTTCTGCCGCTTTTGGGTCTTTAAACGGCGATAAAATATTCTGTTCCTGTGTTTCAGAGCCGTTATACAGATTAAATCCCTGACCAATCTGAACAGCACCTGTAATAGAAATATTAGCATCTGCTTCTGCAAAGGTTGAGCCAAAATTTTTCACATCAATCGCCGAAAATAAATTTTTTAATATTACTTTAATATCCTTGTCTTTTTTCATATCTTCTACACCAAAAATATACTCATAACGTTCTTTCAATGTACGCGGCACAAGAAAAACCGCTCCGTTTTTATCTGGTTTTGAAACTGTAAATGACTTTATATTTAAAACCTTTTCTCCCGCTTCTTCCCACATCTTTTTCATCGGAAATTTTAATGCCTTATCACTGCCGAAAAACTGTCCCTTAGTTGTTGTCTTTGGAAAACCTGAAAAATCTGCATTCCAGTTTGCCATTACTGATGAAATTCCTAATACCCCATAAACTCTTTTATTCATTTTACTCATTATCCATACCCCTTTTCCTGCTTACTGTTCTTCTTTTTCTCTTTTGGTATACACTAAATTACCGTCTACAAATCCCGCTGACAAAAAATAATGATTTACTTCTTTTCCTGTCATATCATACTGTATAACATGACCATACAGATTTTTTATTCTATAATCGGTATCCGTAATTGCATAACTGTATTTTTTAAACATTTGCAATACAGTTCTTTTAATCATTTCATTGCTTGTTGTCTGCAACAGCGGATTAATAAAAGATAGGTTTTTATTCGCTGATTTACTTAAACTTAAATAAGTATTCATTAACTGACCAACTGCATAGCAGTATTCGTCTGCGCTTTCAAAATCCCATTCTTCTTTTTCATCAATATGTGCCTTTAACAAATCTCTTACCTTTGACATGTTTTCTTCATACCTCCCGTCATTATTAAAATAATCCATCATAGATATCCACAAATTCAACTGATGTGTCGCTTTTGTTCTGTTTCCCTGTATAATTGAATGAACAATTAACCGCCATGACATATTATCAATTGTCTGCGCTATTCCCCATGCCTTGCCCTGTCCGAACCAGCTAAACAACTGTTCCCTGTACTTCACCAATTCCTGTTTTAAAACATTATCATGAAATGATAAATCTTCCGGATTAGTAAAGTAATTGTACTTTAACCGCTTTGAAAAAAATACGTCATCAACCAGCACTTCTACCTGCCACAGCTTATTTTTCCGTCCATAACCCTGTTCAAAGTTCTCCATGGCTTTATCCTGTATTTTCAGGACTTCTTTCATCGTAAACGGTCTGTCCAAATCCGGCTTGTAACCAGTTATCCTGCCCATATAGTGAATTTCAAGTTCCTTGCCTGTCTGTATCCTTAGATAAATACCGGTTTCAATCATTGGTGCCTGTTCACTGTCACCGCAGGCAGTTATCTTATTTTCATCTAAATCAATATAAATGTTGGTTTTGCCCTTTGCCGCCTGCCCTGACAAATAATCAAAAAAATACATCTGCATCATTGCATCATCTAATTCAAGCAGATATGGTACAGTTGTTTTTCTGGTCTTATTTTCAAGAAACGGCTTCTTGGCATTCAAACTCATATTATTACTTGGTAGTCCCTTGATACTATTTTCCGCCTGCTGATTATAATCATTTTTATTGAAAATATTCGGCTCGATATACCGCAATCCTTCTCTTTTTATATTCTCTTTGGACTGTTCTACATCATTTCCAATAAAAAATATTTTAAAGTAATCCTTCTTTGACGTATCAATATGCAAGGTCTCAATACAATTTTTCAGTTCTGCCTTTACCCAGTTTTCGATTCTTTCTGCCTGTTTTACATCAACTTTACCGAGTTTCTCCTCCACCAGTTCATACAATGAACTGTCTTTTGGTTTACTGTATTTCTTTTCCGGATTTTTCAAAACCTCATAATAACCGCTAATGCTTTCTGCTGTCAGTTTCTTTTCCAGACTTTCTTTTTTGACAAAAAACGCATAGAAATTATTGGAATGAATCTGCTTTGTAGAATCAACCGGTTTATTCATCTCTATCAATTTACTGTAATAATCTAAAAATGAAATCAACTGATATTCCGAGGTTTCCTGTCCCTGTACTTTCCCTGTTTTTCTATCGGTTTTAATTTCAATAGGGTTTCCCACAGAAAAATTGTCATCAATATTAATAAAAAGATAGGTACCGTCTTTTGGAACATAATTATCCAGAACCCACTGTTCCGAGTATTGCTTAAAATTCTCCCGGAACACTTCCATACATTCCTGTAACATCAAATCCCCCCTTTACAAATATCTGTAATTTGCAAAACCGCAGCCACGCGCATTCATTTCTCCCAGACCAGTTCCCAGTGCCATATAAAGCAATGCCTGCGCCTGTTCATTTTCCGCCGCCTGCAAACAAACCTTATCCCCCAGCAGTTTTCTGCCTTTATACGGAACGGCTATCGGTTTATGGTTTTTCAACTCAATCTGCCGGTATAAATCAAAATCTTCGTTCATTTTTTCACCGGTCAGCCGGTTATACTTCTTTATCAGATTACTTTTCAGCCGTTCCTCATACTGCTCAAATGAAATACACTTCTTCCAGTAACCTTTTGCCTGTCTGTCCGATCCGGTACCGTCACACTTTATAACAACCGGTGTAATTGAAAATATCTGTGAAATAAATTTTTGAGGGATAATCGTGATTTTTACTGTAAGACCTTTTATCTGATGATTGTAATGATTTGCCAGATAATCTGCAAAATACTGTGCCAGCTTGTCACTGACAGTTCTGACTCTTACGGTATATACCTTCCCCTCTTTATAAATACCGTCTTTTTCCAGCGGATACGGCTGGTCGAAGCAATACTGCTTATAACAGTTTGTTTCATGCAATTCCAACAATGATTCATTTTTTGCCAGACAGCTGTCAATATAATTGGCAAAAACCGCATACGTCTGCTCCTGTGAAATGTCCTGCAAAAGATAAATCTTGAGCCGCATTTCATATACTTTTAACTGATTCATATACTCGCCTTTCTTTTTGCAAACACCATGTGTTATTATTTATATATTATTTGTGTTGTTATAATAACAATTACCACACTTTCTGACATTTGTCAACAAAATGCCTAAATTTACTATACATTTTTACACAAATTATTTATGATGACATTTTTATATAAATTTTAACTATATAAGATAAAGTTTTACAACAAACTTATACAACAAAAAAGCTGTTATGTACCGAAACACAACAGCCTGTATATTTTAAATATTTATATTCCTGTTCCTTCAAAACTGCACATTAAAATTCTTTTTCATCCGATTATCCTCTGGATAACTCTCGTTCTATCCGTTTCTTTTTGCAAACCTAACCTTCTTCGGTTAAGCCCTCGACCTATTAGTATGAATCAGCTCCACATGTCACCACGCTTCCACCTTTCACCTATCTACCTCGTCGTCTTCAAGGGGTCTTACTAGATTACTCTATGGGATATCTCATCTTGAGGGGGGCTTCACGCTTAGATGCCTTCAGCGTTTATC
>OGQH01000051.1_pt1 | contig 160492 bp, 157 predicted proteins | sample 1553181 | NCBI WGS metagenome assembly OGQH01 (sample SAMEA2579946, study PRJEB22360) | human gut metagenome | biome: human gut; feature: human-associated habitat; material: faeces | place: Denmark | collected 2008/2010 | reverse complement strand
ATGATTTCTACTTCACCACACAAAGTGCACAGGCACCACAGACAGAAGCAGAACAGATGCTGGAAAAACTGATGTTCTTCCTGGCAGATATTGACACGGAATCCAAGCAAGGAGCGGATACCGACAATGGAATGATTGAACTGCTGGACGCAACCAGAATCCTGACCTATTATGCGGAACAGGCAGTTGGCAATCTGCCTTCCTGGAGCAACTAAAAGTTATCATATTCTCTGATTTATAAAAAGAAGATGATTCGATCTTATCAACCAAGATCGAATCATCTTTTTATTGCCTTGGAATATAAAAGTTACAATAGTATTGCTGAAATATGCCCTGTATCCTTACCGATTTTCGGTGAGGGTATTTTTTTGAAAAGAAGTTCCACTGATTATATTGCCAAAAAGATAAAATGATATTATCCGCATCAGCAATCAGAGTGTTCAGGCTATACCGCTTCAAATAATTATAATTCTCAAGGTGTCATGCTTTGCGGATTGTTTTTTGTCTGTTTGGGTGGAGAAAAAGAAAAAATTGGAGAGAAAGCAAAAAAATCTCTTTTTTCCTTGAAATTTTTCGGCAAATATGTTAAAATAAAACTACGACCAAACTATACTGACAGCGGAAAGGAGGATCTGTATCGATGGGGATAAAGGGCATGAATCCGCTTACCATGATGCGCCTGAAAACACTGTTGGAATCCTTTAAAACAAAACATCCTAAAATACCATTGTTTTTTTCAGCAGCTTCGAATTATATTGGAATCGATAGCGTTTTAGAATTGACCGTTACAACAGCAGATGGGAAATCACTTTGTACCAATATGAAAGTGACGCAGGAAGACTTGGAGTTGCTGCAATTGCTGAAAGAGCAAATCGCTGCGAAGTAGGCGAGCATGCTTTCGATTGTCGTTATTTTGTCAAATATGAAGAAAATAGGACGATTGGCATAAAATGTGCATGCCTTTCCAAAATGGTACTTGGATTGTGAAGAAACAGAATTTTGTTTTTTGTATATTTCATACAAATTAGACGGTCTAAAGTTGCATGGTGTTTATAAAAATATAAACAATATGCAAAAAAAGCTTGCAAATTTATGAAAAGTATTATATACTTAAAACGATAAGCAATGCATCCGTTTCCCAGTTGGAAAATGAACTTCCTGCGAATTCATTTTTGCAAAGTGAGGTGGTCAACTCCTTGTAGGAATGTTGGATATTCCGTAGGTTTCATTGGATGTCATTGTTCACGATTTTAGATTGAAAAATGAAAAAAGGAGAGGAAGATTTTCATGAGAAAGTTGATTTCGTCTATCACAGCCTTATGCATGGCAACTACCATGTTGTCCGGCGTGTTTACACCGGCTGGCGTATCGGCTGCGGATCCGGTAGAGTACAAAATTGATACGGTTGAAACACAGCCGGGTCAAACTGTAACAGTTCCGGTTCTTGTCAACAACTTGCAGGACGAAAATGCTGAAATTTGCAGCAGAGCCAATATCGAGTTGAGCGATGCCGCAAAGCAGGTTCTGACCTACAATGGATATGACAAGGGAACGGTATTCCCGGCTGACAATTTTATGGTGCAGGAAGACTTATTATATTGGGGTGTTACAAGTCCGGAACCCAGCACAGCAGCAGATGGCAGTACCATTATTGGATGGAACTTCCAAGTTGCCGATAAGGATGCTGTAGAAGCAGCTGCAAAGGCTGCAAACTTGCAGCTGTCTAGTGATGGATACTATACGTTCCCGATTACTTGGGGTTCTGAAGAGCGGGATATCGCAACAGGAATTGACCAGCAGGTAGAGGATCAGATTACCTTTACAGATGGTGGAGTAAAGATTTTTGTTGGTGCACCGCAAACGACAACCACACCTGCTGTGACTACTACAACGACTACACCAGCTCCGCTTGATGGCCCAACTTGGATGATCGGTGGAGAATTGAATGGTGAAAGCGTAGATCCTGTATGGGTAGAATCTGGCGAAGAGGCATGCAACATCGATGTTTATGCCTTTAAGCAGGGGGAGATTGGCGGTTTCCGAGTTGCTTATGTATTAAGTGAAGGACTGCGGACATTGCTGGAGAATCCATACATGTCACCTGGTGAAAGTGTATCTGCTATGGGCGTAACGGAAAACGTTGACGAGGCAGCAGGTACCTACCTTTATATGAGTAGTACAGATGGTGTTGCAACCTTGTCAGAATCCGGTGATCAGTTGGTTTCTGTTGAATTTGAAGCAACCAGTGATCCTGATTCTGTAAAGGCTGCTGCACAGAAGGATGGCTTATCACTTCAGACTGGTACCTACAACGGCAGAACCGTACAGTACTATGCATTCCCGATTTCCATTCGAACTGGTTACTATATCGGTTATAGTGAAGGACAGGAAATTCAGATCCCTTATCAGGAAAACCTGGATGCAGATTCCAATCGAGTTGATACCAATCTGCGTACCAATACCGTCAATATCATTGTATCAGCAGAAGAAACCACCACAACCACTGCTGCTACGACTACAACCACGACAACCACAACGACCACAACCACTGCTGCTACGACGACAACACCGGCAGAGACTACAACAACAGTTGTAACTTCTACTACCGCAGCGCCGGATGACAACAGCCCACGTTGGGAAATCGGTGCTTGGGATGAGACAACTGGTAAAACAGGAGCTGTTTGGTGTGAAGCAGATTCTGATGCGAAGGTTGCTGCATATATCTTCCAGCAGGATGTCCTCTTTGGTGTTCGAGGCGCGTTTGATATGTCTACCGAGTTGGAATCCATTTTAACAGATGCTTATTTCAGCCCTGGAGATGCGGTATCTACCTTGGGACTTTCTTACTATGATCCACAGCACTCTTTCTTGTCTGAAAACAGTGGACAAAAAGATGATGGCATTTCCATTGATCGTAGCGGAACAGAACTTTGCAACATTGAATATAGCGTAGCAGATGCTGCTTCTGTAGAAGCTGCTGCAAAAGCTGCTGGCTTGGAAAAACAGTATGCAACTTACAATGGCCAGAATGTTGCATATTATGCATTCCCGATTGGCTGGAAGACTGGAACCCATGATGCATGGAGTGATGGAACATTAGTTCCGCAGGAATGGCATGAAAACTTGGATGTAAACAGTGTACCGATTCCAACCAAGTTGGTAGGCGGCACCATTAATATCATTGTAGAAAAGACAGACAATGTACGTTGGAAGATTTCTGATACCTATTGCTACCCGGGTGATCCGGAATGCGAAGTTTCTGCTTTGGTTTATGGCGACCAGGGTGCTACTGCTGTTTCTGGTAATATGCAACTTGCAGATGTTACCAAGAAAATTGCAGCACTGGCTTACAATGATGGCCCGACTGATTTGGGTAGCTCTTGGAATAGAGGAGAAGCTTATCCGGGCATGTCTCTGAACTCCAATCAGCAGCTTCTGGGATTCCTTGGAACATCAGATGGTACGCTGTATACTGCAAAGGATGGAGATGCAATTGGCGGCTTCCTGTTTACCATTCAGGATCAGGAAACGGTAAAGGCAGTTGCACAGGAAGCAGGCTTGACCTTGCAGACTGGTACTTATGAAGGAAAAACCGTTCAGTACTACGAGTTCCCTGTTACATGGGCATTGAATGATGAACTGCGAGAAGAAAACCTGAATGCTTCTCAGACACAGATCGCAACAGATTATGAGGATGGTTCTATCCGTGTCATCATTGAACCGGATGAAACAACCACTACTACCACCACAACGACCACAACCACTACTACCACCACAACCACAACGACGACTACCACAACCACAACGACCACAACTACAGAACCAACGACTACTACAACCACTACAACGACAACAGAACCAACGACCACAACCACAACAACCACGACAACAGAGGCAACTACAACGACCACTACGACAACGACAGAAGCAACTACAACTACGACGACCACTACGACAACAGAAGCAACCACAACGACGACAACCACAACCACAACGACCACCACCACAACGACGACCACGACCACAACCACAACAACGACCACCACAACAACAACTACTACAACTGAAGCAACCACCACCACAGAGGCAACGACCACCACGACAGAAGCAACCACTACCACGACAGAAGCAACCACCACAACAACAGAGGCAACGACTACAACCACCACGACCACAACCACAACGACGACCACGACGACCACGACCACGACCACTACAACCACCACCACGACGCAAGCAACTACAACTACTACGCTGGCAACAACTACTACACTGGCAACCACAACAACACCGCCTGTTACAACGACTGTTACGACCACATCCATTAGTGTGAAGCTGAAGGAAGAACCGGGCTTCTACTTCTCTGAAGATGATCGTGAATTTGATCCGGCAGACTTGATTGAATCTGTTGTTTCCATCGATCAGAACAATGTCGAAACACCAATCGACTTGTCTGAAATCAATTTCAAGGGTGCAACACCGAAGAGCACCTACGCAGAGACGGAAACTTATTTTGAAGGCACTGTAACCGCTTACTATGGAACCGGTGAGGATGCAATCCCTGTAGCAGAACCGACTGTTTATATCGGTGTGAAGGGTGATGCTGACTTGAATGGTAAGGTTGAATTGGCAGATGCAACATTGGCATTGACCTACTACTCTGAGCATGCCGTTAAGAATCCATATTATTTTACAACATCTGGTGCAGATGAGCCATCTGATAAGATGCTAGAGAAGTTAGCATACTTCTTGTCTGATATCAATACCGAGTCTAAGACTGGTGAAGATACGGATGATGTGACAATTGAATTGGCAGATGCAACAAACATTCTGACCTTCTATGCAGAAGATGCTGTATTGAATAATCCAAAGTGGGCAGCTATTTGTCCAGAACTGGCAGATCACCCGATTTGGGGCAAGCAGCTTACAACAGAATAATCGTTTTGTATTTTAGAAAAGTGCGGTCAACGGATCATTGACCGCACTTTTTTCATAGAATGCAGGAATCCAGAAAAAATAATAGATTTACCACTTGAAAAAAAGTTCATTTTGGTATATACTATAAAAGAATGGAAACGATGTAATCCAAAAGCAGACGATAGAGAAAGGACGCATGAAAGAAAATGGGAAAAATTTTAGTAACCGGTGGCACCGGATTTATTGGAAGCCATACCTGTGTTGCACTGATTCGGGCTGGTTATTCTGTAATTGCAATGGATAATCTAAGCAATTCCAAAGTGGAAAGTTTAAATCGCATCACTATGATTACAGGGAAAAAGGTACGGTTTTATCAGGTGGATCTGCTGGATCGTAATGCAATGTGTCAGATTTTTGAGGACAATAAAATTGATGCAGTCATTCATTTTGCAGGCTTAAAAGCTGTTGGAGAATCCGTGGAAAAGCCGCTGGAATATTATCGGAACAATGTAAGCGGTACCATTAATCTGTTGCAGGTCATGGAACAGTATGGCTGCCGGACCATGATTTTCTCCTCTTCTGCAACGGTATATGGTGTACATAACCAGGCGCCTTATCGGGAAGAGATGCCGACTTCTGCCACCAATCCCTATGGCTATACCAAGGTTATGATTGAACAGATTTTGCAGGATCTGTGCGTGGCAAAGAAGGATTGGAGTGTGATTGCCCTGCGGTATTTCAATCCAATTGGTGCACATGAAAGCGGTTTGCTGGGTGAAAATCCGAACGGAATTCCCAACAATCTGGTTCCCTATATTGCACAGGTTGCACTTGGAAAACTGGATCATCTGCGGGTATTTGGAAATGATTATGATACACCGGATGGAACTGGCGTGCGGGATTACATCCATGTAATGGATCTTGCAGAAGGTCATGTAAAAGCATTGGCATATGGCTTGAAGCAGAAGGGATTTGATCCCATTAACTTGGGTACCGGTAAGGGAAGCAGTGTACTGGATGTTGTGCACGCTTATGAAGAAGCCTGCGGCAAGGAGATTCCGGTTCAGATTGAAGCTCGCCGTGCCGGAGATATTGCCACTTCTTTTGCGGATGCATCCAAGGCAGAACGGGTACTGGGCTGGAAGGCAACATTGGATTTGAAGAAAATGTGTGCAGACAGCTGGCACTTTACCGATCAGAATCCAAACGGACTATAAGAATTAAGAATAGGAGGTGTTGCGCATGTCAGGCAGCTTTGATCAGGCAATGGACAATTTTTTAATCGTCCTAGCGGCAATTGCTGTGATATTGATTTTAGTGGTTTTGTTGGGCTCCAAGAATAGCAAGTTTCGGCGTGTCATGGCAAAACATATGGCAGGCAATGAACCAAATCCAGCGCGCCGGTTTACAGAGTTTAACCGGGAATACTATGTAACAGGAGAAAAAGTGATGCGGAAACCAACAAGAACCAATGGTGCAGCACGTTCAGAGGTAGCTGTTCTGGTGCAGAAGGTAGATGAACGCCGTCGCACAGTCGATGCAAATGGCACCGCCAAGCTCTATAATGAATATTACGAATTGATCTTCAAGACCAGAAAAGGAGAGATTCTACATATCGTTACAACAAAGGCGGTTTACTTGAAGATGCCGTTTCATCAGCAGGGAACGCTGCAATACAATGGGGAGCAGTTTATTCGCTTCCAATGCCCAAACGGTGAAGTGATTGCAGAAAAGCCGACGCCGCAGCGCAGATCGGTTTCACATACAACCATGTAAAAATCCTATCAAAAACGCCCTTCTTATCCATTCGATAAGAAGGGCGTTTTGCGGTTTGGTTGCATTTTCAAAAGTTGATTCAGGCGCTTATGGAAGAACAGAATACAGATCTGCGGCACCATCTTTTGTGACGTATTCGGTAACTGTTTCTACCTTCACTTTGATGGTACGCTGCCCTAGTGTCAGTTCCAATACATCACCGGGCTTGACATCATAAGAAGCACGTGCAACTTTTCCGTTGACCAAAACTTTTCCCGCATCACAAGCTTCGTTGGCAACGGTGCGGCGTTTGATCAGACGGGAAACTTTTAAATATTTGTCTAATCGCATGAAAGTTCAGCCTCCTCCAGCTGTTTGGCTTGATTCCAATATTTGTCCAGTTCTGCAAGCGGAAGCTCTGGCATCTTGCGGCCTTCTTTGGTAATCAATTCTTCGACAGTTGCAAAGCGGTGGATAAATTTATCGGTTGCCTTGCTCAATGCCTGTTCTGCATCGATTCCCAGATGACGGGCTGCATTGACGCAGGAAAACAGCAGATCACCGAGTTCATCTTCAATTTGAGAATTGTTTCCCATGATGATGGCCTCTTCCAGTTCGTTCTTTTCTCCTGTAATGCCGGCAATCGCCTCTTCCTTACAGCGGAAGTCCATGCCAGCACGTTCTGCACGTTTTCCGACCTTTTGGGCACGCATGAGCGCCGGCAGAGATTTTGCCACGCTTTCTAAGGTATCGGTAAAGGTTTTTTGTCCTTTGGTTTCCTTTTTGATGGCATCCCAGTTTTTTAGAACTTCTCCGGTGCCGGAAACGGTTACCGTATCAAAAACATGCGGATGACGGACAATCAGCTTCTGACAGATGTCATTGCAAACTTCATCAAATGAAAATGCTTGCTGTTCCCGTTCAATCTGACAATGGAAGATGACTTGCAGCAAGACATCGCCCAGCTCTTCCCGCAGTAAAACAGGATCCTGCAAGTCAATGGCTTCTACCGCTTCATAGACCTCTTCGATAAAGTCCATTCGGATGGAAGTATGCGTTTGCTCCTTGTCCCAGGGGCAGCCGTCTTTGCTTCGCAGAATTGCTACAATTTCAATTAAATCATCAATGGTATAACAGTCCTTTTTCGGATATGCAATCATGAATCTTTCCTCCTATTGCTGAAAAAAGCCCATAGGACTGCCAGTTGCAAACAGCAAGGCAGTCCTTCCATTCGGGGCTTGCGGCGGGTGATCCTGTCCGTCTGCATAGCAGGGACAATGGCGGCATTAGCGTGCGTCTACAAATCCGACCTTATGGTAAACCTTGCTGACAATACGCTGCGAATAAGCCAGCGCCTTTGCATCAGAAGCGGTATAGCAGGCTTTCAGGTATGCCTTATCCTGGATGAGACGGTGGAATTCGTCCTGGATGGGCTTTAAGTGGTCGGCAACTGCTTCTCCAACAGCCAGTTTAAAGTCGCCGTATCCTTTTCCGGAGAATTCCGATTCAATGGCTGCAAAGTCTTTTCCAGTAATCGTGGAATAGATGGTCATCAGGTTGTTGATGCCGTCCTTTCCTTCCCGGTAGCAGACTTCTGCTTCGCTGTCTGTAATGGCACGCTTGAACTTGCGGATGATGGTATCCTTGTCGTCCAGAATCAGGATGCATCCATTTGGATTTTCGTCTGATTTCGACATTTTTTTGGTGGGATCTTGCAGGGACATGATCTTTGCACCCGTCGGCGGAATATATGGTTCCGGAAGGGTAAAGAACTCTCCATAGCGCTGATTGAAACGCTGTGCAATGTTCCGGGCAAGTTCCAGGTGCTGCTTCTGATCGACACCAACCGGAACCAGATCTGCATTGTATGCCAGAATATCTGCTGCCATCAGAACCGGATACGTAAACAGTCCGGCATTGACATCATCGGCATGGCGGGCGCTCTTGTCCTTAAACTGCGTCATACGGGAAAGTTCACCGAATTGGGTGTTGCAGCTTAAAATCCAGCTCAGTTCTGCATGCGTTCTAACATGGCTCTGGATAAATAGGATGGATTTTTCCAGGTCAATGCCGCATGCCAGCAGCAGGGCATATGCCTGTAAAGAATTCTGCCGCAGTTTGGCAGGATCCTGCCGAACGGTGATGGCATGCATATCTACGACACAGTAAATGCAGTGGTAATCATCCTGTAATGGGCCCCAGTTCCGAACTGCACCGATGTAGTTGCCCAATGTAAATGTTCCAGTCGGCTGAATGCCGCTGAAAATAACCTTTTTTTGTTCTTGTTCTGCCATATGAATCCTCGATCCTTTCTCGTTACGCTTGCGTGCGGTTTGCACGATCTTTCAGCTGTGCAGTATGCAGTGCGGCCATGACTCTCTGATAAAGGGCAAAAATGCTCTGCATGTCCTTGCTCTCCTGGAAGATATGTGCAGGAAGTACGCTTTTTTTATAGATTCCGTTTTGGGTAATCAAAAAGATATGGTGGGTTGGGCCAACTGGCAAGTCGAACTGCTTGGTTTTCTTGGCTTCGCCCAGAATTCTGCTGGCATTTGCCATCAGCAACTGTGCCGGCTGTACAACAGTCTGATACCGTTGTGCCGCACCGGAGTATTCCGCGCCGTTGTTGAAATAAACGTTTGCAGCGCCATTGATATAAACCACCAGAGAACACAGCAAAGCCGGATTCATCGGCATATCAATGACCATGCCATAGATGGTATTTTTATCGTGAATGAATGATTGGAATTGCTTTGCCGGGAGCTGCAAGGCAGCACCACGGGTAAGCAAGTATTTTTCAGTTACTACATAATGGCTTCCACGGGAAGCCGTTGCTTTTTCCTGACTCATGTTACATTTTGTCCTTTCTAGCAATTTCTTAATCCAATCGGTCTTTTGTCATGGTGCCTAGGATTTCAATGCCCTTTACAATCTGTTCGTCCGTTGGGGTGGAGAAGTTCAGACGGAAAGAAGTAGTGGGATCGGTTTCCTTTGTGAGGAATGCATTGCCCGGTACCACTGCGATTTTATAATCCTGTACGGCTTTCTTGCAGAATGCCGGCATATCGCAGTCTGACGGAAGGGTACACCAAATGAACAAACCGCCCTCCGGCTTGGTATATGCAACTTTCTTGGAGAAGTGCTGTTCGATGCCGTCAAGCATGAGGTTGCACTTCTTCCGATAGATTGCCTGAAGGTTCGTGAGGTATGCATCCATATCCACCGTTTTCAGGAAGCGTTCACAGATTACCTGTGCCCAGATGTTGGAGTGTACATCGGAAACCTGCTTGCATACAATGATTTTTTGCAGTACGGCAGCCGGACCGCTGACATAGCCAACTCGGAAACCAGGTGCCAGAATCTTGGAGAAGGTTCCCGTGTAAACGACTCTGTTTTCGGTGTCCAGGCTCTTAATGGACGGAACGGCTTCGCCGGCGAACCGCAAATCTCCGTAAGGGTTGTCCTCCAGAATCAGGACATTGTATTTACATGCCAGTGCATACAGACCTTTGCGCTTTTCCAGGGACATGGTCTGTCCGGTGGGGTTCTGGAAGTTTGGAATAACATAGATCAGCTTGCAGGATGGCTGTGTTTGCAAAGCTGTTTCCAGCGCTGCCAAATCCATACCATCTGCTTCCATTGGAATACCAACCAGGTTAACGCCATAAGATTTAAAAGCGTTGAGGGAACCAATGAAGCTGGGGGCTTCACAAATTAAAGTGTCGCCTCGATTGAGCAAAACCTTACAGGTCAATTCGTTTCCTTGCTGTGCACCAGAAGTGATGATGAGGTCATCTACATCCGGCTGGAAGCAATGCTGTGCTGCCATGCGCTGTTTCAGAGCGTCCCGAAGCGGTGTATAACCTTCGGTGAGGCTGTACTGCATGGCAAGAACCGGGTCTTCCCGCAGCAGCTGCTCAGAAAGCTTGGCAACCGTTTCCTTTGGGAATGCTTCCGGTGCCGGATTACCTGCGGCAAAAGAAATGACACCGGGCATGCTGGTGAACTTTAAAATTTCACGAATTGCAGAAGGCTGCAATGTGGAGACGTTGTCGGAAAATTGAACTTGCATCGTGCAAAAATCCTTTCTCTATTAAAATCAGTATCTTGCACCTGTCTCAAGAAAAACAGGTTCTTACATATTATACCACATATTTTTCGTTTCAGCAACATAAAATTTCGTAGATTCCATGCAATCCTGGAGAAAAAGGAGAAACTGTTTTGAAAAAGCAAACGTTATTGAAAGGCTCCGTTATCTTGTTAACTTCTGCCGTGGTGGCAAAGGTGCTGGGTGCCTTCTTCAAAATTCCGCTGACCAATCAGCTGGGCGGCGTGGGAATGGGGTACTTCAGCTGTGCCTATGGACTGTTTCTGCCCATCTATGCGTTGTCGGTAACCGGCCTTTCCGCAGCAGTTGCCGGAACAGTGGCACATCATAGTGCCTTAGAGGATTGGCGAACCGTTCGCCGGATTCGGCGGATTGCACGGCTGCTGTTTGCCGGATTGGGACTGCTGCTGACGATGGTGATGCTGGCAGGTGCCAAACCGTTTGCAGAACTGCTGGCAGGGGAACCGGATGCTTGGGTTTGCATGGCATTTATGGCGCCGTCTGCCTTTTTCGGCTGTGTAACAGCGGTGGAGCGAGGGTATTACGAAGGTCTGCAAAATATGTATCCGACTGGTATTTCACAGGCAGTAGAAGCAGCGGCAAAACTGGTTTTCGGATTGCTGTGCAGTCAATTTGTCCTGGAACATCCGGATTGGGCAGCGGTTTATTTTCCGGATGGAACCGATTTGCGAATGATGGCAGCCGCAGCAGCGGTACTGGGTGTCACGCTTTCCATGGTTTGCGGTACTTTTTATATGCTGCTGCGCAATTTATGGATGGGGGACAGCATTTCTCATTTCATGCTGGCACAGGCGGCGCCGCCACAGGAAGGACGCAGCATTCTGCGGATGCTGTTTCATATCATGCTGCCGGTAGCGCTTGGTTCGCTGGTGACCAACCTGACCACTTTGATTGATTTGATGACCATGATGCGCAGTTTAAGTGCTGTGCAGCAGCGGCATGGCGCTGCTTTGACGCAGCTTTATGGGGCACTTGCAATGGATCCAGACTTTCCGGCATTTGTATATGGTTCCTTTACCGGTATGGCGATTACAGTCTTCAATCTCATTCCATCTGTAACCAATATGGTGGGGAAAAGTGCATTGACTGGGGCTGCACAGGCGCATGCGGTACACAATCAATCGCAGTTAACCAAACAGGCACAGACCATTTTGCAGGCAACGGCTGCCTTGGCGTTTCCAGCTGCCTGTGGGTTGTGGGCGCTGGCGGATCCGGTTCTTTCCTTTTTATATGCCGGGCACGAGCAGGAGACGGCACTTGCTGCACAGGCGCTGCGTGCCTTGATGCCAGGTATGGCAGGGCTTTGCCTGACGGTTCCGCTGTTTGGGATGTTGCAGGGAATGGGGTGTGCGGATTTGCCGGTGAAGTGGATGTTGGTTGGCGTGGCTTGTAAACTTGCCGGGAATCTGCTGCTGATTCCGATTCCGCAAACCAGTGTCAGCGGCGCTGGAATTGCAACAAGTATTTGCTATGTAGTACTGGTAGTCTGTGCTGTTTTAGCCGTGCAGCGAGAGATTGGCTGTCGGCTGCATGCCGTGCGATTGCTGTTGCCGATTGGATATGCTGCGGTGCTGTGCGGTGGAAGTGCGCATCTTTGCTTTCGTTTACTGGCATCGTACGGGCAGACTACAGCGCTGCTGTTGAGTGTAGCAGCAGGCGGCGGAGTCTACTTTGCTGCCTTGTTGCTGCTTGGAAAACGCACCATTTTGCAGGTGCTTGGCATAAAATGTTCAAAAATGAGACACAAATCCAATTGGCGGCATTCTGAAAAGTTACCATAAAAGTACCGCCATTCGTGGAGAAAAATATGGAACAGGTGCATAAAAGAAACGAAAAAGATGCCCAAAAACAGCATATGAAAATTGTGCAAATTGATGAAGAAATTTCGCATTTTGCGAAAACCGAGCATAAGTTTTCGATTTGTTATATTTTCATACATAAAAAGTTCATCCAAATGATTGGTAATGGACTTATAATAAAAAATATCAAAAATCGTAATGGGATGGAGTCCGAATCGATCCCGTATTGTTAAGAGAAATGAAAGGATGATGGAACATGAAGGCAAAAGAATTTTTAGCTGCTGCCGCTGCGGTTATGATTGCTGCGGTAGGTTCCGGCAGTGTATTGATGAGTTTGACAGCAATGGATACGGAAGCTGCTTCTACTTCTAAGCCGGCTACATTGACAACAAACAGCAAGGGTACGACTTGCTTCCGGACAGAAGGCGCTGACCGGGTCGTTGTAGAGGTTTCTGGTGTTGCTGGGGCATCTTGCAGTGGATTGGTTGGTTGGTATACAGATGAGTGGCATGAAGTAAAGTGGGATACCAATGGACTGAACAGCAGCGGAACCGGTACCTTTACCGTGGATCTGAGCGGAGTACCAGAAGATAAGGATATTGAGCTGCAAACCAATTACTATGCAAAATGGGACAACAGCAAGCAGGAAATGGTGAATATCAGCGGAACGCCGACCTTTACTTCGGTGACACTGTATTTTGGCAGTGATGATGGCACCACTACCACACCCGCCGTTACAGCGCCAGTGGTAGATCCGACTTGGAGTGCACACAGCATTACACCAGGCAAGGAATATGATTATTCCACCATGCCGGATGATGATAAAATGATCGGCTGGAATTGGTCTGAATTTGGACTGCAGAAAGGCGAGCTGGTAAAGCGTGTTGATGTAAAGATTTCCGTACCAAGCGGAACAATTGGTAAGTGGAGTGGCGGCTTTGGTTCCTCTACCACAGTAAAGCCAGATTATTGGACCATGGAAGAAATGGAAGATACCTACAATACACAGTCTGCCATCATTTCTTGGACGGTTCCGGCTGCAACAGCAAAAACATTCCAGACGCAGGGCAATTATAGCTATCTGAAGTTCGGTACCTTCTATACCACAAATGGTTCTGTTTTCTCAGTGGATTCCGTAACCGTTTATACGGATCCGTCTACCATTGTAACCACCACTACAACAGCAGCAACCACCACAACAACGACGACCACCACCACGGTTGATCCGAGCAAGGCAATGATCGGCGACGTTACACAGAATGGTAAGGTAAATCTGAGCGATGTTGTAATGCTGCAGAAGTATTTGATGGGTTCCTATGACTTGTCTGATGCGCAGCTGAAATTGGCAGATGTGACAGAGGATGGGAATGTAACAGCAGACGACGTTACCGCTCTGATGAAGTCTTTGCTGAAAATCACAAAGTAACCGATTGAAAAAATGAGTATGCTGTTCGCCCCTTTTCAAAAGGGGCGAACTTTTTATTTGGAAAAATGCGTCGGGTTTTGGTTGACAGAATCCAAAAAATGCAGTATAATAAACAATATGGAATAAGAAGTCTTGTACAGCTGGTTCAAGGACTTCTTTTATTTTGAGAGGAAGGACTTTTGTATTATGAAGTTAGGTATGGTTGGACTGCCGAACGTTGGAAAAAGCACTTTGTTTAATGCTTTGACCAATGCAGGCGCAGAGTCTGCAAATTATCCCTTTTGTACCATAGAAAAAAATATCGGGATTGTTTCAGTGCCGGATTCTCGTTTGGATAAGCTGGCAGAAATGTATGAACCGGACAAGTTTACACCGGCAACACTGGAATTCGTGGATATTGCCGGATTGGTAAAAGGCGCTTCTAAGGGAGAAGGCCTCGGCAATAAATTTCTGGGAGATATTCGGGAAGTGGATGCCATTGTGCACGTGGTACGCTGCTTTGAAGATGGAAATGTCATTCACGTAGATGGCTCTGTCAACCCGGCAAGAGACATTGAAACCATTAACCTGGAGTTGATTTTTTCCGATATTGAGTTGGTTACACGTAGAATTGACCGTGTGAAAAAGCTCTTAAAGGGAGATAAGAAGCTGCAAGGACAGGTGGATTTCCTGGAACGCTTAAAGGCATACTTAGAAGATGGCAATTCTGCCCGTGGATTTGATTTCACAGAAGATGAACTGCTCTGGCTGCATGATTTGCCGCTGCTGTCGGCAAAGCCTGTGATTTATGCTGCCAATATGAGTGAGTCGGATTTCCGCAATCAGATTGAAACCAATCCGCATTATCAAACCGTTTGTGAAATTGCTGCCCAGGAAAAGGCTGCGGTACTGCCGATCTGTGCGCAGATTGAAGCGGAAATTTCGGATATGGATGCAGAGGATAAGGAGCTGTTCCTGTCTGATCTGGGCTTGGAAGAGTCCGGTTTGAACCGGATTATTCGGGAAGGCTATCAGCTGCTCGGCTTGATTTCCTATTTGACTGCCGGCAAGCAGGAAGTACGTGCATGGACCATTCGCAAGGGAACCAAGGCACCGCAGGCAGCTGGTAAAATTCATACAGACTTTGAAAAAGGTTTCATTCGTGCCGAGGTCGTTTCCTATGAGGATTTGATGGCGTGCGGTTCCATGAGTGCTGCAAAGGAAAAAGGCTTGGTTCGACTGGAAGGCAAGGAATATGTGATGCAGGATGGCGACATCGTTTTGTTCCGCTTTAACGTATAAACGTCTATTTCGTATCTTTTTGCACATACTTAGATGCGAAACAGGTACTGAAAATAAAATAACAAGAACCAATTGGTTCTAAAAATGAGAATGAGGTAGCGAGTAAATTGCTGCCTCATTCTGTCCAATGAAGGAGATGGGTGAATGAGAAAAGAAAAAAAGAATGTATTTGAAATGGAATCGATTCCACAGGCGGTGCTGATGCTGGCGCTGCCATCCGTATTGAGTATGCTGGTTACGGTTCTGTACAACATGGCAGATACCGTATTTGTCGGACAGACGCATGACCCGTATCAGATGAATGCAGTTTCGCTTGCAACCCCAATGTTTACCATGCTGATGGCATTTGGGAATTTGTTCGGCATTGGCGGATGTGCGTTTATTTCCCGTTCGCTGGGTGCCGGACAAAATGACCGCGTGAAGCGCATCAGTTCGTTTGGCTTTTGGGGTGCTTTGCTGCTGGGCGGACTGGCAACGCTGCTGATGACGCTGGGATGTGATCTGCTGCTGCCGTTGATTGGTGCGGATGCCGATCATAATATTGCAGCGCTGAGTCAGAACCTGACAGCGGAAGAATGGGCACGGCAGGCAGAAAACTGCCGGAATCTGGAACAATACACACGAGATTATTTATTTTATGTTGGACTGGGTGCCATTCCCACTGTGCTGAGTGCTGCTTGCAGCCATATGGTAAAAGGAGAAGGCGCTGCCAAAATTTCCATGACGGGAATGATGATCGGTGCTGTCACCAATATCATTTTGGATCCTATTATGATTTTAGCACTTGGTATGGGCGTAAAGGGTGCCGCGATTGCAACCACCATCGGAAACTCTGTTTCCCTGCTGTTCTATTTGGGATATTTCCTGAAAAGTCACACTATTTTGTCCATTTCGCCTGCACAGATTGGCATGCGAAACGGCATTGCCCTCGGCGTGCTGTCCATTGGCATACCGACTTTTTGTACCAACTTACTGATGAGTGCGTCCAATCTGGTGCTGAATCGCTATCTGAATCAAATTGATGTACTGGCAACCGGTGGCATGGGCATTGCCATGAAAGCCAATATGTTGGTGGTTTTCCTGCAAATGGGAATTGGTATGGGCATTCAGCCGTTGGTTGGTTATCACTACGGCGCTGGAAACTTCAAGAAAATGTCTAAGATTATGCGGTTCAGTATGGTTTGCACCATGGGAATTGGTGTCACCCTGACAATTCTGTATTTTATTTTTACCGAACCGCTTGTCAGCATTTTTATGACAGCAGATGGTGCTGCTTCTGCGGCAGATGTTGCCATTCAGCAGGGATATGCTGTGAAAATGCTGCGTGCCCTGATGTTGTCTGGTCCATTCCTTGGTTTGATTTTTGTCTGCAACTTCTCGTTGCAGGGAATGGGACGGGGACTTTCCTCTCTGTTGCTGTCCATTTGTCGGCAAGGTTTCGTGTTCCTGCCGATCCTTGTGATTGCCAATGCAACCATCGGACTCAACGGAATTATTTTGGCGCAGCCGATTGCAGACTTGATTTCCGTTGTACTGGCACTTATCTTGGCGGAAGCTGCTAAGCGTCGGGCGGAACGCATGCAACAATCGTTACAGGCAAAAGCCTAAATTTTGTAAAGAATAAAGCACGCTGCAATACCAAACGGTACAGCAGCGTGCTTTTTATGATCTAGAGCGTATTTTCGCTAATAGAATCGGTAATTTGAAATATCGGACAGCAAAATATGATACGGTGTAATGCGACCAGGTTCCATTTGCCGGCGAATGCTTTGGCAGATGGTTTGTCCCTCCCAAAGCTGCGCAATGGGAATTCGCAGTGTCCATTGCGGAGTCGAATCATCTGGATGGGGTTGGATCAAACTGCTGTGAAAGGTTGTGCAGAATTGTTCTATGATCTGGAGCTCTTCTTTTAGCGGTTGCTCGGGATAGAGTGGCTGAAAAACGCTGAAAGTCGGTGGTGCAGCAGCATCCAGTCCCAGTTCTTGAGCCGTTAGGTGCAGCAAAACATCATGGTGCTGTACTTCCATTGCGATGGAAACAGCATTGTTTTCCGCACGGTAAGCATGCACGCACAAGAGCAAACACAACAGACAAAAAGTCAAACGTTCCGGATTGGATTGAATAAAAATGCCTTTTTCTGTCGTACAGCGAATGCGAATGGTTCGTCCCAGAATGGTTTGGCAATGGGAGGCAAATTCTGGCAGGATGCGGTGCAGTTCAATGCGTTGCGGCAAAACCTCCAGCGGTTCCTGATACTTTGCCAGTTCGCCGGCAAATGCTGCGCTTTTTAACATCCGGCAGCAGTTTCCCATGATGACATTGAGACAGGCATATTGCTCCTGTTCGGTTGCCGGATCAAGTTCCAGCTCCTCCAGATTGTGATAAAGCGTCTGTACGGCGTTGCTGATGCCGAATGTATGATGCCGCAGCCCAGCCAGTTTATTTTCCAGCTGATGCCGCAGCGCTGGGTGCTTGAGCAGCCGTTCCAAGGAGTCTGGTTCTTTCCAGATGGTAATGATCACGCCTTGTTCAGACAGATTATAAAGGAATTGGCAGGAATATGGGATATCTCCACAGGATATGGTATGTGTGCCGCCTGCCGGCAGCAGTCCGCCGAATGCCTGTCGGAAGAATGCAGCCCAATCTGTGCCGGCTTCTATGCCCGGAACCGGACGATTTTGCCAGAGCAGATGAAATGCTGGATCAAATAGACAGACGGGATGTTCAGAAGCGGCATAAAGCTGCTTCAGCGTGGAAAGGGTCTGTTCCTGCATGCGGTGCCTCCTTGCGATTGATGTGCAATAGAAGAAAAACAGCTCGTTTTTCGGTTGCTATGCTTTATTATTATACTATATTTTTCCCAGACAAAACAGTATGAAAATAAATATTTTGATGGAAAATCTTATTTTTGTTAATTCTGCACCATTTCCAGTTCCGATTTTCGGTGAAATTGGAAAAAAGTATAGAACTTGTATGGCTATCTGGTTATTTTTTTGTCAAAGTGCTTGAAATTTTTTTTATTTTGGTGTACAATAAGAATATAAAATTTTAGGAGGTAAATTCCAATGTCAGTTAAAGTTGCTATTAATGGATTTGGCCGTATCGGCCGTCTCGCATTCCGTCAGATGTTCGGCGCAGAAGGTTATGAGGTTGTTGCAATCAACGACCTGACAAAGCCGTCTATGCTGGCTCACCTGCTGAAGTATGATACCGCACAGGGCGGTTATGCAGGCAAGATCGGCGAGAACAAGCACACTGTTTCTGCTGATGATGAGGCTGGTACTATCACTGTTGATGGTAAGACTCTGAAGATTTATGCAAAGGCTAACGCAGCAGAGCTGCCGTGGGGCGAAATCGGTGTTGACGTTGTTCTGGAATGCACTGGCTTCTATACTTCTAAGGCAAAGGCACAGGCTCACATCGATGCAGGTGCAAAGAAGGTTGTTATTTCTGCTCCGGCTGGTAACGATCTGCCGACTATCGTTTACAATGTAAACCACACCACTCTGACTGCTGATGACAAGATCATCTCCGCAGCTTCCTGCACCACCAACTGCCTGGCTCCGATGGCTAAGGCTCTGAATGACTATGCTCCGATCCAGAGCGGTATCATGAGCACCATTCACGCTTACACTGGTGACCAGATGATCCTGGATGGTCCGCACAGAAAGGGCGACCTGAGAAGAGCAAGAGCTGGCGCTGCAAACATCGTTCCGAACTCCACTGGTGCTGCTAAGGCAATCGGTCTGGTTATTCCGGAACTGAACGGCAAGCTGATCGGTTCTGCACAGCGTGTACCGGTTCCGACTGGTTCTACCACCATTCTGACCGCTGTTGTAAAGGGCGCTGACGTTACAAAGGAAGGCATCAACGCTGCAATGAAGGCTGCTGCTACCGAATCTTACGGCTACAACGAAGAACCGATCGTTTCTTCTGACGTAATCGGCATGCGTTTTGGTTCTCTGTTCGATGCAACACAGACCATGGTTTCCAAGATTTCTGATGATCTGTATGAAGTACAGGTTGTTTCTTGGTATGACAACGAAAACAGCTACACCAGCCAGATGGTTCGTACCATCAAGTACTTCGCAGAATTGGGCTAAGCCGAATTTTGTAAGTGTGCTGTAAAATCGCATAAAAAGAATGAGCTTGTCTGCGAATGCGGACAAGCTCATTTTTCGTTTCTGGCAGCAATCAGAGCGCCGTTTGATTTTCCTGTGAAAAGGTATGAACGGTTTGGTAGGCAAGACACTTCGAGGAAGCGGCATGTCCCAGCTGTTGGGTGCAGACAATGGGACGATCCGGAACCAGTTGCCGGATCATTTGGTAAAGTTGCTCCATCTGTCCAAGCTTTTGGATTTCTGTAAAGGTTCCCAGCAGCACACCCTTGCATTGTTGAAAAGCACCGATTTGCTGGTACTGATGGAGCATGGTTTCCATTCGATTCAGACCGCCGGAACGGCTTTCTAAAAATAGGATCCGGTTTCGAAAGTCTGGCTGCCAAGGGGTGCCGATGAGTTTTAACACGCAGCGAATGTTTCCGCCTGCAATGGTTCCAGTTAAAGAGGTACCTTGCAGAAATCGGTAGGAAATCTGCATCCAATCAGAGACATCGCCTTGTAGGGCGTGTAGAAAGGCAGGAAGCTGTGCCGGATTGGCGTACAGCATTCGTATCTGAAAGTGATAGGTCGGAATACCAGCGTCACCTAAGGCGTTCAGCAGAACAGAAAGGTCGCTGTATCCGAAAAAGGGCTTTGCATGCTGCCGCAGCAGATCCAATTGCAGGTAAGGCAAGACTCCATTTGCCAAATCTCCGCCGCTTCCATCAAAAATGGCATCAACGGAAGGATCCAAAAAGGCATTTGTGAGATCGGCTGCCCGTGCAGCTGCCGGTGCAGAACGTCCCGACTGGGACTCCCATATAGAGGGGAAAATTCGAATGGAAAGAGAAGCTGCCTCCAATTGGCGGCAAACCCAGGAAATAGCAGGGTTGGGATGGGCAAGACCATCGGAACATCCAACCAGAGCGATGGTACGAATCGGACGCTGTAACATAAAAGTCTCCTTTGGAAAGAAAACACGGATTCCAGGCGGTGGAATCCGTGTTTTATATGGACTTTGCGGCTTTGGATTTTGCAGCAATGATGCTTTTTTCCATGACATGTGTCAGCTTTTTGGATGTTTCCAGTGGAAATGTGGAAAGAAACAGCATGGTTTGTGCCTGTGCTTCTTCCGGCGGAAGCTTTAGCATTCGGTGGAAAAATGCATAGATCATGGCATGGTTGGCGCTGTATTCCTGTGCGAGATGCAGCCCCATTTTGGTGAGTGTAATATTTTTACAGTAATCCGGTTCAACCAGTCCGCTGTTAACCATACATTTCATCATTTTGCTGACACTGGGACGCGTCACGGAAAGATGGTTGGCAACGTCAACACATCGAATGCTGTTGTGCTGCTGCGTGAGTTCATAAATCGCAAGCAGATAGCGGTATTGAGAAGGACATAGTGCCATAAAAGCAACTCCTTTCTGCTTCGTTGAATAAAAGGATTGTTGGAAGATGAAAATTCTATGAAAACGCTAGTTCGTTTCCTCGGTTGCAGCCTGTCCAATATCAGTTGCTGCAACGACTGCAACCAATTGAAAAAAGGCGTTTTAGAGAATATACGATTTAGTATAACACATTATGAAACGCAAGTCAACAAGGTTGATTACATATTTTATCAAGCTTTTTTGAATAAAAAGCAATCAAAACAAAAGTAATTGCCAAGTTGTAGCACACTGGTGCAGAAGTGTATTTTTCACGTGAAAGTTTCATGAAATCTATTGACAGAATTAATAGGATGTGTTATTATTAAATCAGGCTAAAGCAAAGCGGAATTGTGGGGCATTCGAGGTTCGGATTTCATGCATTCTGCGATGCAGAAAAGCAAAGCAATATATAAATTTTTGCTGAAGATAGCAAAGGAGAGATTTAAAATGTCAATCATGCCAAAGGAATGGGAAGGATTCACCGGCGGTAGCTGGACCAAGACAATCGATGTGCGGGGCTTTATTCAGAAGAACTACACTCCTTATGAGGGCGACGAAAGCTTCCTGGTTGGACCAACTGAAACCACTAAGAAGCTGTGGAACGAAGTATTAGACCTGTTCCAGAAGGAACGGGAAAACGGCGGCGTTTTGGATATGGATACCAAAATTGTTGCAACTGTAAATTCTCACGAAGCAGGTTATATTGATAAGGATCTGGAAGAAATCGTTGGCTTGCAGACAGACAAGCCGCTGAAGCGTTCTCTGCAGCCGTTCGGTGGTATCCGTATGGCAGAAGAAGCTTGCAAGTCTTATGGCTACGAAGTAGATCCGGAAATTAGCCGTATCTTCAGACAGTATCGGAAGACCCATAACGAAGGCGTATTCGATGTTTACACACCGGAAATGCGTGCTGCTCGTCACAATGCAATCATCACTGGTCTGCCGGATGCTTATGGCCGTGGCCGTATCATCGGTGACTATCGTCGTGTTGCACTGTATGGTGTTGACAGACTGATTGAAGACAAGGAACATCAGAAGGCAATTACTTGCGGTACTATGACCGAAGAAAAGATCCGTCTGCGTGAAGAACTGGCAGAACAGATCAAGGCTCTGAAGGCTCTGAAGGCAATGGCTGCACGGTATGGCTTCGATATTTCCAAGCCGGCTACCAATGCAAAGGAAGCAATTCAGTGGACTTATTTTGCATACCTGGGTGCTGTTAAGGATCAGAACGGTGCTGCAATGAGCTTGGGCCGTACTTCTACTTTCCTGGATATCTACATTCAGAGAGATCTGGACAACGGCACGCTGACAGAAGAACAGGCACAGGAATACATTGACCACTTCATTATGAAGCTGCGTATGGTTAAGTTCGCAAGAACACCGGAATACAACGCACTGTTCTCTGGCGACCCGCAGTGGGTAACCGAATCCATCGGTGGTATGGGTATTGACGGCAGAACACTGGTTACAAAGAACAGCTTCCGTTATCTGCACACCCTGGAAAACCTGGGTACTGCTCCGGAGCCGAACCTGACTGTTCTGTGGTCCAAGAGACTGCCGAATGCATTCAAGAGATACTGTGCAAAGCTGTCCATCAACACCTCTTCCTTCCAGTATGAGAATGATGATCTGATGCGTGTAACACACGGTGATGACTATGCAATCGCTTGCTGCGTATCCTCTATGCGTGTTGGTAAGGAAATGCAGTTCTTCGGCGCAAGAGCAAACCTGGCAAAGTGCCTGCTGTATGCAATCAACGGCGGTGTAGATGAAAGACTGGACGCAAAGACTGGTAAGCACAATCAGGTTGGTCCGAAGTACAGACCGGTTGAAGGCGATTACCTGGATTATGATGATGTAATGTCTAAGTACATCGATATGATGCAGTGGCTGGCTAAGCTGTATGTAGATACCCTGAACTGCATCCACTACATGCACGACAAGTATTGCTACGAAGCAATTCAGATGGCACTGCATGATAGAGACGTAAAGCGTTACTTTGCAACTGGTATTGCTGGTATGTCTGTTGTTGCAGACTCCCTGTCCGCAATCAAGTATGCAAAGGTTAAGTGCATCCGTGATGAATTCGGTGTTGTTGTAGACTTCGAAGTAGAAGGCGACTTCCCGAAATATGGTAACAACGATGACCGTGTAGACGAAATCGCAGTAGATATCCTGAATCGTTTCATGGATATGATCCGCAGCAACCACTGCTACAGAGGCGGTGTTCCGACCACTTCTATCCTGACCATTACTTCTAACGTTGTATATGGTAAGAAGACTGGTAACACACCGGACGGCAGAAAGAAGGGTCAGCCGCTGGCTCCTGGTGCAAACCCGATGCACGGCCGTGACACCCACGGTGCAGCTGCTTCCATGGCTTCTGTTGCAAAACTGCCTTGGACCAATGCACAGGATGGTATTTCCAATACCTTCACCATTATTCCGGATGCTCTGGGTAAGGATGATAAGATCTTTATGGGCGACCTGGATATCGAATCCATTAAGAATTCTCTCTAATCTGCCTTTTGCAGAATGAGAAAGGAAGTGATTGACCATGGCAGATCATGCGTTGAAGGACGATGAAAAAGCTGATGAGCTGGTAGAAATGATCGAGCAGCTAATGAGCGGCGGAAGTGGTCATCTCACCATTTCAGAGGACGATCTGGTAAGCGGCGGAATGAGCGTGAAAACGTACCGCAGCATGGATTGCTCCAAAGGAAATATGGCTTGCTGTCAGCCCACTGAGCTGATGGACGAGACTGAATAAATTGAACTTGTACTAGGAGGCTGTTTGTTATGGCAAATGAAAAACAGATTGATAATCTGGTAGGACTGCTGGATGGCTATGCAGAAAAAGGCGGCCACCATCTGAATGTAAACGTTTTGAACAGAGAAACTCTGGTGGATGCACAGCAGCACCCGGAAAAATATCCGCAGCTGACCATTCGTGTTAGTGGTTATGCAGTAAACTTCATCAAGCTGACCAAGGAACAGCAGGATGATGTTATCTCCAGAACATTCCATCATTCTCTTTAATTGCTAAGATTTCTGAGAATGTGTGCGGAATAGATTCCGCATCTATGAAATCCGTTTCTAAGGGAGGGCGTACAGGACTTGTGCGCCCTTTTCTTGTATATTGCATTCGGTGCAGCCTGTATATTTTGCAGAAAAACGGGCATTGCATGAAAGAAAGGAGTTTTTCGTATGGAAGGATATATTCACTCGACAGAAAGCTTTGGAACAGTAGACGGCCCGGGAATTCGTTTCGTGGTCTTTACACAGGGATGTCCCATGCGCTGCTTGTACTGTCACAATCCGGATACCTGGCCAATTGGAAAAGGCACCAAGCGAAGCGTTGCCTCTATTTTAGAGGAATATGATGGCGTAAAGGAATTTTTACAGCACGGGGGATTAACCGTTACCGGCGGTGAACCATTGGTGCAGCTCGAATTCGTTACCGAGTTGTTTGAGGCCGCAAAGAAAAAAGGCATTCATACCTGTTTGGATACGTCCGGTATTACGTACCATCCGTCCAAGCAGGCGGCATTTGATCGCTTGATGGCAGTTACTGATCTGGTTATGCTGGACATTAAGCATATTGATCCGGAAGAGCATAAAAAATTGACCGGGCAGAGCAATCAGTATATTCTGGCGTTTGCAGAATATTTGAAGGAACGAAACGTTCCGGTTTGGATTCGGCATGTTGTGGTGCCGGGTATTACGTTAAAGGAACCCTATCTGCGGCAGCTGGGTTATTTTATCGGTGGATTGACGAATTTGAAGGCTTTGGATGTATTGCCGTATCACACCATGGGGGAAGTCAAATACGAAAACCTGGGAATTGACTATCCGCTGAAGGGGGTAGAAGCTGCTACCAAGGAGCAGGCAGAATGGGCCAAAAATATCATTATGGAAGGTCTGAAAGAGCGCCTGCGGGAAGAAATCTGAACGAAGGAGCAACAAAATTTTTACTTGCCATTTTGAAAAAGATTTGGTATAATAATAACGTTGGCTTTTCGAATCTGTTTCCATTGCTATGCGCAAGTGGAGCAAACTATTTGATCAAAAACAATACAAGGAGGTACGTTATGAACGCAGATCCCTACCCGAGTACGGGGAACGGACACAGTCGAGCGGACAATCACATGCAGATACATGGTGTCCGAATTACGAAAAAGAGGAGCGCATAACGACTTCCTGTATGGGCAGAAAGCACGGGTGTTCCTCTCATCGGAAAGGAAGAATACTTGTGATTTCATATTATAAGACCATTGAAAATCGTTTGGTGGAATTGGATGCACCGGCACCGGGCTGTTGGGTTTCGGTTGTGGATCCCACGGCACAGGAAATGAAGCTGCTGATCGAAGACTACGGTTTGGATCGGGATTTTCTGCGTTCCTCTTTGGATGAAGAGGAATCTTCCCGTGTGGAGCAGGAGGACGATCAGACCTTAATCATTGTAGACACGGCAATTTCAGAAATTCAAAAGGATGATACCCTTAGTTTTTACACCATGCCACTTGGCATTATTATTACCAATCAAATGGTGTTTACCATTTCTCTGCGGAGCAATCGTGTCATTGAAGATGTCCTGAACGGAAGGATTCGAAATGTACAGACGCATTACCGCACACAGTTTGTGCTGCGGCTGATGATGAGCATTACCGCTTCCTTCCTGGTTTACTTGAAACAAATTGATAAGACATCGGGTGTCATGGAGCGTAAGCTGCATGGATCCATGAAAAATCAGGAATTGATTCAGATGCTGGAATTGGAAAAGTCGTTGATTTATTTTTCGACTTCCTTGAAATCCAATGATGTGACCATGAATAAGATCTTGCGTGGCCGTGTCATCAAATTGTATGAGGAAGACCAGGATTTGCTGGAAGATGTGCTGATCGAATTGAAACAGGCGCAGGAGATGGCGAGCATTTACTCCAGCATTCTATCCAGTATGATTGAAGCATTTGGCTCTGTGATTTCAAACAACTTGAATATTGTAATGTGGCGACTGACAATTGTCACGATTATCTTGGCGATTCCGACCATGGTATTTAGTTTTTATGGAATGAATACCGGTGATTTGCCGTTTGCAGAATACACGTGGATTCCAACCGGAATCGCATTGGTTCTGACGGCATTGGTCTCCTTTATCTTGCTGAAATACAAGAAAAAATGAGAAATGACAGGAAAAAGCCTGCTGCACAGGATCTGTCTGTGCAGCAGGCTTTTTGTTGATTGGATGTATTTTCTTATGCGGTTTCTTGCGATTCTGCGGCAGAAGCGCTTTTTTCTGACTGTGTTGATTCCGGCTTTGGCAGTACGATCAGCTGTATCTTTTGCACCGATTGGTTGTCTGCTTCCAAGACGGTGAATTGATACCGGTTCCACAGCACTTGTTCACCGAGAGCCGGAATGTGTTCCAGCAGCTCGGTTACCCATCCGCCAACGGAAGTGGCAGCGGTATCTGCTTCCTGCTGCATTTGATCGTCACTGTCATCCAGGAAGTCCTCCAGATCGCCAAGACTGCATGCGCCCAGAATGGTGTACTGATGAGGTGCCGTCTGGCTGATGGGTGGAATGACTTCGTCGCTTTCATCGTAAATGTCACCAACCAGCTCCTCCAGTACGTCTTCCAGTGTCACGATGCCACGGGTTCCGCCATACTGATCGACCACGATTGCCATATGAATTTTCGATTGCTGCATTTGTCGCAGCACGTCGCTGATGGCGCTTGTCTCGGATACATAGAGTACGTGCTGGACGATGTCAGAAAAGCTGCGGTACATGCCGCTCATCAGCTGGAAGAAGCTCTTGCTGGTGACCATGCCAATGATGTTGTCCATGTCCTTTTCATAAACCGGAAAACGGGAAAAGGAACTGTGCAGCATGATTTCCTGAATTTCCTGGATGTCTGCATGAACGGAAAGTGCGGTTACTTTGACACGTGGAATGAGAATTTCACTAACGGAAGTTTCATCAAATTGCAGGGCGGAAAGAACCAGATTGCTCTCCTGCTTTTCCAGGACGCCTTCTTCTTCAATTTCATCAATGATATATTTGAGTTCATCCTCCGTCACACTGGGTGCTTTGGTATGCGTTTGGCAGATTTTGGAAAGATGGTCAAACAGCAGGACAAACGGTGTCATAGCAACGGTGAATGCAGACAATGCTGCGGCAAATCGTAGGGCACAGGTTTCTGCATGGGATTTTGCATAGGACTTCGGCAGAACTTCGCCGAAGGTTAAAATGAGAACCGTCATTGCAATGGTGGAGACAACCGGTCCGGCGGAGCCGACCAACTCCGTAAAAAAGACGGTGGCGAGGGAAGAAGAGCCAATGTTGACGATGTTGTTGCCAACGAGAATGGCGGTCAGAGATTTTTCATATGTTTCTGCAATATGAAGGGCTTTTTCTGCACGTGGGTCGCCTTGGTCAGCCATGTGTTTCAAGCGAATTTTGTTGACGCAGGCAAACGCTGTTTCCGAGCAGGAAAACAAGGCGGAAAGTGCCATGAGTGCCAGAATGAGAATGATTTGTGCCATAGATCCTCCTAAAGAAAGGGCAATCGTATTCTGTTGTTGGTATCAAAATGAGTGAGCTGTTCGTCATTCCATTGGAGGGAATTCGATCAACTCTTCTTATCCTACCATATTCCGTCAAAAGAATCAAGTAAAAAGTACGATAAATTTTTAAGAAAAGGAAGATTGTTTATGATTCAGCGTGTTATTTTGTGGTTTGTCGGGCTGCTGCCCAAAAAGTTGCAGCAAATTTATGCTCGATATGAGGAACAGTGGCTCTACTTAATTTACGGCGTTTTAACAACGGTTGTTTCCATGGTAACCAAACTGGTTCCGCTGTATTTGGTTCATCAGGATGCTGTTTCCAAAGTGTTCTATACCACTTATTCTGCCGGCTGTGCGGTGTTTTCCTGGATTTGTGCTGTGACGTTTGCGTTCTTTACCAATCGAAAGTATGTGTTTAAAAGCGGCGCGGATACGAAAGCCGCATTCTGGACGGAATTCGTTGCCTTTTATGTTGGACGGCTGGCCTCGCTGGGCATTGATGTTGGATTGACTGCTTTGTTTATTGGCTGGCTGAATTGGAACAAGCTGCTGGTCACCATCGCCGCACAGATTCTCATTCTGGTCATCAATTATCTGATCAGTAAGCTGTTTGTGTTCCGAAAGAAAAAGGAAGACTAGCAGCAAACAAGTTTTAGATGTATAAAGAACACATCAAACCGTATAATAAGGAAAACACAGAAACGAGGTGTGCCTGTGAGTACGGTTTTGATTCGTTCTTTTTTGTTGTACATTGTGGTGATATTTGCCGTTCGGCTGATGGGAAAACGGCAGCTGGGAGAGTTACAGCCGTCTGAACTGGTCATTACCATTCTGATTTCCAATATCGCAACGCTTCCGCTGGAAGACCTGGATATTCCGCTTGTGACGGGGATTCTGCCGATTCTGTCGCTGGTTTGCTTTGAGGTGATTGTTTCTTGGATTACGCTAAAATCCAAGCGCATGCGGCGGATGATTTCCGGCAGTCCCAAAATCATCATTCGGGATGGTAAGATTGAGCAGGAAACCCTACAGGATCTGCGTTTCTCTGTCGATGATCTGATGACAGCGCTGCGTGCCAATCAAATTTTTACTCCGGATGAGGTGCAGTTTGCCATTGTAGAAACGACGGGCAGTGTTTCTGTTTACCCCAAAGCGGCATATCGTACTGTGACGCAGGAAGATATGAAGATCAAGCAGGCTTCGCAGGATCCGCCGGTGGTGGTGATTGCAGACGGCTGTCTGATTTCCCGCGCGCTCGATGCGCTGCACCGGAATCGTGCTTGGCTGGATCGCAACCTACGGCAGAAAAATCTGGCGGTGTCCGATGTGTTTTTGATGCTTGCGGATCAGGAAGATTCCGTGACTGTCATTCCAAAGGAGAGGAAGCATGCAAAGTGACACGTTTAAAAATTAGCATTGTTATTTTATGCACATTAATTGGGCTTAGCATTGGTTCTTCGCTGCTTGTGCGGGGGCAGTGTCAGTTTCTGCTGGAACAGCTGCAAGAAGTGGAGGCAGCAGAAGAAGCGGAAGCCTTCGATTCTTGCGAGCAGTTCGTGCGGCAGTGGCAAAAGCGACGGGAGCTATTGGTTTATTTGGTGCGGAAGGATCGTCTCGCAGAAGTGGAGGCTGCCATTGTTCGTCTGGGGCCGCTGCTGGAAGAACAGGGGGATGAATTTTCGGCAGAACTTGATACCGTGCAAATTTTGTTGTATCGACTGATTCAGGGAGAAGCGCCGTTGGTTTCCAACATTTTATAATGGGAAATCGGCGGATGCTTCTCCCATTTTTTTACAGAATCCTCTTCTTTCCTTCATGAATATGTCGTATAATAGAAACGATAGGGAAAGCAATTCCAAGAGAACGTTGCTTTTTCGCCTGTTGGTGGGAATGATTTCCGGACAGGCGCTTATATGGAGGAGGATATTTGTATGTTTTGTAAGAAATGTGGAGCGCAGCTTCCAGATGGATCCAAGTTTTGCCGGAAATGCGGAGCGAAATGTGTAGAAGATGCTGCACCAGCGGCAGCAGGTTCTTCCGCAGCAGAGACACCGAAACAAAAGAAAAAATCTGGAAAAGCCATTTGGATTGTGGTGATTTGCCTGGTTGTAGGGATTGCCGGTTGTGTCGGCGCCTTTTTCCTGTTCCACAGCAAGGATCAGTCCGAAGACGCTAACAAGGCTGCAAATGATTCCGAGAGTAGTATTGCAACGGATGCAGAAGAAACAGCTGGGACATCCGAACAGGATTCCGAAAAGCCTGCGAAAACCACTTCTGCTGCAAAGCATACCGATTCTTCCGAAGACGAGGAGTTTGAGAAAAAAGCAGCCAGCTCGGACGATGCAAAGGCAGTGCTGGATGCAGCCAATACGGTGTTTGAATCACAAGGCGTTACCAGCACCGGAAATTATCGATATGGAAATGATGCAAAAATCGATGAACAGCTGAAAAGCAAGTGCGACTTTTTGGATGACTATACAAATGTTTCGATTTACACCTTGGATGGAAAGGCACTGTCTGTTGTTTGTTATAAGGAAGAAGATGGAACACGTACCTATTCGACTGCTCCTACATCGTGTACAGATGAAATGCTTCGTTCTGGCGTTAGCACCATATATCTTGCATTGGATGCGGAGGGAAAATTGCAAGCCAATAACCACGAAGCAGAAAAATTGGGCGAGAAGTTTGATGGCGCACTGCGCTTAATGCAGCATGACGGTAACCTGATACAGGAAGGAACATATACACTTCAGAACTGCGACGATCTGCGTGATTATATTTCTACGGATCTGACCCCATATGAAGCATATCAGCAAGTAGAATTTGAAGTGTATACCACCGATACGGGATTGCCGCAATGTTCACTGATTCTGAGCGTAGATGGTGAATATACGGGTGCATATCCGACGCAGACGACCATGAGCAACTGGTCCACCTATACATTGGAAGACGGTATTGAAAAATAAGTGCGTCCTTTCTCATTGACTTTTTCATGAAGTAAAATGAAAAATCACCGTATGATGCAGATGATGCTGCAACATACGGTGATTTTTATGGATTCTTGCAAATAAGCGGGCAAGTCCCTATAATTCTTTGATCGCTGTCTTTGCCTTATTGACGATATTTTTATCGTTTTCGTAGGTTAAGATATTGGAAGCATATCCGATGTCCACCCAGCGAATTTCAGAGATTTCCTCTTCCTGCGGAATATAATCATAATTTTTGGCTTTCCCAATGAAATAAACCACCGTTTTTTGGGTATCTCGTTTGGGATAGTACGAAACGGTTTCTCGGAAAGTCGGATCAATCATGACATCGATAGCAGTTTCTTCTTTGATTTCTCGAATGGCAGTTTCCACTTCTGTCTCATTTCCTTCTACATGCCCCTTTGGAAACGACCAGTGCCCGCTGTTGATATGTTTAATGAGCAGAATTTCTGTATTGCCGTGCGATTTACGGTATACAATGGCACCACAGGATTTTTCATGCAGCATATGCGGCAGCAGCTCCTTTCTGTAAAAGAATGTGAATAATTATAATTAGTATAGCATATTTTCGAAAATTTGTCTATATCTATTTTGTTTTGTTTTTATGTTTTTCCCCGAATTGGATTGGAATTTGTGGGAAGGGTGTTTACGAATGCGGCGAAATATGGTACAATATAGACACTAGAACGTGGCGCAGATCCAGGAAGGACTTGAAAAACTGCTGGCACAATCCATCAAAGGGAGCAAATTTATGGAACCAGAAACACAATATTATCCGGATATGCAAAGCCAACCCATCTGGCAGCCGGAGCCGGAAACAACCCCACCGCAGTCCCAAGCATCTGAACAGGCAGAGTCGTCTGCTGTACGCATAGATCCGCAGAATCCATTTGAAAACCCCATGGAGCAAACCGCATATAATGGCGATTACCGTATGCTGGTACCGCAGATTGCAATTCCTGGTTGTGAACTGCCGCTGCAACCGAATCGTGCCGAGCGGAAGCGCATTCGGCATTTCTTCAATGTTGCCGGGCTGTGTGCCTTTCTGGGCTTTGCAGGCAGCAATTTCTTATGTAGTTTGCTGATGCTGATTCTTTTATTTTTCTTGGAAGGCAGCATATCCGGCGGGATGCAGGCATTTTTAAATGGCAGTGAAAGCTATCAGTTCCTGCAAAATTCCTCCGCATTGGTTGCTTTAACGGGAATTGCCTTTTTCAGCACCAATTTTGTGGTGACGGTACTGGGATGCAAAGCTACTAAACTGCGGGCGAGAGATCTGTTTGATACAACCGGGTTTCGGGTTTCGCATGCAGTCTCTTATATTTTGATTGCCTTTTTTATTCAGAATGTAGCGGCACAAGCTTCTTCTCTGGTGTCTTATTGGATGAGCCGGGGCGGTATGGTCATGTATGAGGCGGATATGGGCAGCTATTCGGGCACCACAATGCTGCTGGCACAGGTTCTGTATGGCTGCCTGCTGGCACCGATTGGAGAGGAATTGCTGTTTCGGGGTGTGATTTTGAAGAACCTATCCCGTGTGAGTCAGCGGTTCGGTATTTTTATGAGTGCAGCGCTGTTCGGGCTGGCACATGAAAACATTGCACAGTTTTTGCTTGCCTTTTTGCTGGGAATTTTCTTGGCAGAAATCGATATGCGACATAATTCCCTGCTGCCGTCGATTATGGTGCACGTTGCAGTCAATGTACTGGCAACGGGAAGCGCCACTTTGGCGGAGTGGAATGCTATGCCGGAATGGGGCATACTGCTTTTGAATTTGGGCTATCTGGCTGTTTTGCTGCTTGGACTGATTCTTTTTATTTTCGATCGCCGGAAGCATCATCTGCCCTATAATATGCCCAAACAGAGCATGCGGACTGCCAGCATTGCCTGGACTTCGCCTTGGCTGCTGGTGATTTGTGCTTGTCACCTGAGTATGATGATTTATCTGATTGTACAAAGTACTCGGTTTGCCGGATAGAATGGAATTTCCCAAAAATATTCCAAAATTTCTCTTGACGAAAGAAGCGGAAAGTAGTAAAATAAAAGGGTAATCATGAATGAAACATTAGGAGGTAATTGCAATGTCTAAGGAATTTATCGTTGAAACATCTGCAAGACATGTACATCTGACCAAGGAACATTTTGAAACCCTGTTTGGTGCTGGAAAGGAACTGACTGTAAAGAAGATGCTGTCTCAGCCGGGTCAGTTTGCCAGTGAAGAACGTGTAACCGTTGTTGGCCCGAAAAAGGAGCTGGCAAACGTTTCCATTCTGGGTCCGTTCCGGAATGCAACACAGGTAGAACTGTCTGCAACAGATGCACGTTCCATCGGAATTGCAGCACCGATTCGAGAATCTGGAGATGTGGCTGGTTCTGGCGCTTGCAAGATCATTGGACCTGCTGGTGAGATCGAATTGGCAGAAGGTGTTATCGTTGCAAAGCGGCACATTCACTTTACTCCGGAAGATGCAGAAGCAATGGGCGTAAAGGATAAGGATGTTGTTTGGGTAAGAGTTGAAACAGACGGCAGAAAAGCAATTTTGGGTGACGTTGTCTGTCGGGTATCCCCGAACTATGCAACTGCAATGCACATTGATACCGATGAATCCAATGCCATTGCAGCTCCGAGAGATCTGAAGGGAACCATCGTAACAGTAGACTAATTCTTTTACAAAAAATGTATCCCGATTGGCGCAGCAGAAGCAGTTCTGCTGCGCTTTTTTGCCCGTTTTTTCAAAAAACGAAACGGAAGAACTTGCTATTCTGCTTCGTTTATTGTATAATAAGAATATTCTATTAGAAAAGGAGCGCAATATGATGAATTGGAAAAAGGGACTTGCCGTAGTGTTGGCTGGACTGTCACTTGCCATTCCGCTGAGCGGATGCAAGAAGGATACCGCAGATTCTTCTTCTGAGGCAAGTACTTCGGCAGCAGAATCTTCCGGAACGGATGCACCGGAAGCCACTACGACAAAGGAGGAAACCACTGTAACGGAGCATGTCAGCCCGACAGAAACCGTCAGCAGTACACTGGGCATTGAGAAAAACGGCATCAATATGACACTTGATCGGGATAAGACCAATACATATAAAGCCAATTTGGATCAGTTTATCCAGGACGGCGACCAGGTACAGTCATTTACCTTTATTTTTTATGCGGCAGACGGCTCTTCCAACATTGGAACTTATAAGGGCGCCTGCGGTGTTTCGGTCAAGGATGGCAGCAGTGCTGCGACCGATAAGAACTGGTATCAGAGCGATGATTTTTCACAGGAAGCAAATGGTTCCTATATTGAGTTGAACTGGACTGTTCCGGCAGAGGTACAAAAGGACATAGATCCTTCCGGACAAGTTCTGGTTGGCTATTGGTGGGGCGATGTGCAGCAGGTTCGTCTGGACAGCATTGTCTGCACCTTTACGCGGACGGCAACGGTTCCGGTAGACGGCACCAAGTCGATCAGTCCGAATACCACATTGGATTATGCCGATGAATCTGCCAAGGAAGCCAAAATTTCTTTGGGCGATTTGATCACGGAAGGCGACACCCTTCAGACGGTTACATTTGATGTTTCCGGCGGTGGTTCCCTTGGAAAGTTTACCGGTGCATTTGGTGTTTCTGTGGCAGAAGACAGCAAGGCGGCAACGGACAAGGGCTGGTATCAAAGCTCCAATGTGGTGCTGTTCACCGATTCCAATGCAGTTTCCCTGACTTGGATTGTGCCAGATGAAGTCAAAGCAGATATTCAGGCAGGCGGAGAAGTCATGCTGGGCTATTGGTGGAGTGACCAGAATCCAGTTACCCTGACCAACGTTTCCGTTCGCTACAGCAACGATGGCATTACTGGCAGCACAGCAACGACTGCAACGCCAGCGGATTCCGAAAAGAAGGAAGCAGTTGACAATACGGTAGAAGCCGGCGATATGACCGCTTCGGAAATTGTAGACAACATTCGGATTGGTTGGAATCTGGGGAATACATTTGATAGTTATAATACCTCTTCCAGCGACACCGAAACCGGATGGGGCAACCCCAAAACCACAAAAGCAATGATCGACACGGTAAAGGACGCTGGATTCAATGCAATTCGTATTCCAGTCACCTGGGGCGAGCATCTCTCTGCGGATTATACCATTGATGCAAATTGGATGGCACGAATCAAAGAGGTTGTTGACTATGCCTATGACCAGAATATGTTTGTGATCTTGAATGTGCACCATGACGATGCCCTGTGGCTGGTGCCAACCAATGCTAAGCTGGAGGAAGACAAGACCATTCTTTCAAAGATCTGGACGCAGATTGGGACCACTTTCCAGGACTATGATTCACACTTGATTTTTGAAGGCATGAATGAACCTCGTGTGATTGGCAGTTCTACTGAGTGGAGCGGCGGTACGCCGGAGGAACGGCAGGTCATCAACCAGTTGTTTGTTACCTTTACTGATACGGTACGGGGATTGGGCGGAAACAATGCAAAGCGTGCGCTGATTGTCACCTCTCATGCACAGTCTATCGTAAAGGATGCCGTTCAGGCAATTGAAATTCCGAACAATGACCCGAATATCATTGTCTCTATTCATAGCTATGCACCGTGGGATTTTGCCGGAACAGATAGTGAGCGGTCTACTTGGGGAACCGATGCGGATAAGCAGGAACTGGATCAGAATTTCCAATTTTTAAAGGAAACCTTTGTTGATAAGGGAATTCCGGTTATCCTGGATGAGTTCGGTGCTGTCAACAAGAACAATGAAGCAGATCGTGATGCTTACTATGAATATTATGTCAAGAGTGCAAAGGCACACGGCGGCATCAAGTGCTTCGTTTGGGACAATGGAACGCAGAAGGAATTCGGTCTGCTGAACAGAAGTCAGAACAGCTGGTACTTCCCATCGATTGTTGATGCAATGATGCGTGGCGCTGCATAAGCAGCCACATGGCAGAAGTACACACGGCTTGGCATTCAGGACATTTTGTACAGAAAGCATGGAGCTTCTTTGGGGAAAACAGAGAAATTCATGCAAAAAGAACAAAATTTCCAATTAAAGTGAGAAAAGAATTATAAAATATGTTATAATAAGAGCCATAAAATTAGATACAACTGGATGGGAGGAGCATACCATATGGCAAATCGAATCATCACCATTGAACGAGAATATGCGAGCGGAGGCCGGGAAATCGGCGAGTTGGTTGCAAAAGCACTGGGGGTTCCGTTTTATAATCGGGAAATTTTACAGATGGCTGCGGAACGCAGCGGCGTATCCTCAGAATATCTGGAACATGCAGAGGAAGCAGCACCGAAGAGTTTTCTGTATACTTTAATGCTTTCTTCGAATCCGACTCGTTCCATTGAAGAAAACCTGCCGCTTTCCGATAAAATATACATTATCGAAACGAATATCATCAAGGAGCTTGCAGCGAAGAGTGACTGTGTCATTGTGGGACGCTGCGCCAGCTATATTCTGCGAGAGGAAGAACGCTTGTTCCGGACATTTATCTATGCGGATACGGAAACGAGAATTCAGCGTGCCGTTCAGCAGTATGGTGTAGATGCCCGTAAGGCAGAAAATCTGCTGCGGAAAATTGACCGTCGTCGGGAAAACTTCTACAGCATCAATACCGGCGGAAACTGGTATGACAAGGCAAATTATTCACTGTGCCTGAATAGCGGAGAACTGGGCGTTGCATTGGCAGCAAAGCTGATTGTAGACGCTGCAAAGGAAACCATTTATCAGTAAAGCAAAATTTGTATACGGAATCTGTCTGCATCTCTGGATGCAGGCAGATTTTTTATTTGCTGTAAATTTCTGTATAAACGGGCTATGCGCTGTCCATACTGCTAGCGAGGTGATTGATATGAAAAAATTGGAAATGGCATTGCTCTTGGGAATGGCAGGCACCATTTTATGGAATAGCTGGAATGGGTTTACGGCGGATTGGAACCATTTGCAACAGAATGTGCTGCGCATGCATATCCTTGCCAATTCGGACAGTCCGGCAGATCAGGCGCTGAAACTGGAAGTGCGGGATCGGCTGCTGGCATCTTCCGAGGAACTGTTCGGGGAAGAAATCGACTTTGACCATTTGGAAGAAACCGTATCCGGGCAGCTGGGGCGCATTGAAGCACTGGCAGAAGAAGTGCTCGCAGAAAATGGGGCTTCCTATTCGGTTTCTGCGCAACTGGTCAACATGCCGTTTGATGCCAGAACCTATGGGGAATTGACCATGCCGGCAGGCAATTATGATGCCATTCGGGTTACCATCGGAGCAGCGAAGGGACAGAATTGGTGGTGCGTGATGTATCCGCCGCTTTGCTTGCCGGCAGCTTCTGATGTGGTCGGAGACGCATCGGCAGAAGAAGCTTATTTTTCGCCGGGCGAGCAGGATATGCTGGATCATCCAGAGTCCTATGCTGTTCGGTTTAAATGTGTGGAGTGGTGGCATGCATTTAAGGAATGGGTGCAGAGCGAATCATGACAGTTCTTGAAATGTAAAAAAAATATGAATTACAGAAAATGGCTTGACACAAAAGCAGAAATTGATTATAATAGTTGGAGTAAACAAAGAAGAGCATCACAGTTCTCACCGTTTGGCTCACGTTGAAACGGTCAATAGTATTTCAACCTGCTCGTTTCTCGTTCGGGAAGCTTGTGCCAGGAGAGAAGTATGATGAGGAGTGCTCACAATGTGATGCATTCCTTTTTGTTTGTGAATTAATATGTTTGGAGGTGCTGGCTTATCAGCAAACAGGAACTGCAGATTAATGATGAAATCCGGGATCGGGAGATTCTGGTCATTGATCAGGATGGATCAAAACTCGGAACAATGTCTGCAAGAGATGCACAGAAGCTCGCGTATGACAAAGATTTGGATCTGGTCAAAATCGCACCGCAGGCGAAACCGCCTGTATGCCGTATCATGGACTATGGAAAATACTGCTTTGAACAGCAAAAACGGGAGAAAGAAGCCCGGAAAAATCAAAAAGTGGTTTCCATTAAGGAAATTCGTATGTTTTCCGCAATTGATACCCACGACTTTGAAACAAAAGTGAATCAGGCGAAGAAATTTTTGCAGGGCGGCGATAAGCTGAAGGTATCTGTTCGGTTCCGTAAGCGCGCGATTGCACATCCGCAGATCGGCGAAGAGCTGTTAAAGCAATTCAAGGATGCCTGCGCAGAAGTCGGCGTTGTAGAAAAGCCTGCTAAAATGGAGGGCCGCAGCATGGTCCTGTTCATTTCACCGAAAGCATCGAAGTAAAAGGGAGGATTTACCATGGCAAAGAAGGTAAAAACAAAAACACATTCCGGTGCAAAAAAGCGGTTTAAGATGACTGCTACCGGTAAGCTGAAGTATCAGAAGACCAATAAGAGACACAGACTGACACAGAAGGATACCAAGCGGAAGAGAATTGCTCGTACGGCTGGCGTTGTGGATACCACGAATACAGCTGCTGTTAAGAAATTGATGCCCTACGCATAAGGCGCTTTTCTTGCAATTTAAAATATCAGTATTATCGGAGGTAGAAACATATGGCACGTGTGAAGGGCGCAATGATGACGCGCAAAAGAAGAAATAAAACACTGAAGCTGGCAAAGGGCTATTTCGGCAGCAAGAGCAAGCATTTCAAGATGGCAAAACAGGCCGTTATGAAATCTGGCAACTATGCTTATGTAGGAAGAAAGCAGAAGAAGAGAGAGTTCAGAAAGATCTGGATCACAAGAATCTCTGCTGCTTGCAAGCTCAACGGCATGAATTATTCTACATTCATGAATGGCTGCAAGAAGGCTGGCATCACCCTGAATCGGAAGATGCTGTCTGAAATTGCAATTCATGATGCAGAAGGCTTTGCAGCAATTGCAGCAAAGGCAAAGGCTGCTCTTTAATGGTTTGAATGAAATTGAACACGCTCTGTATCAGACACGGAGCGTGTTTTATTATATATGAGAACAGCTTCTAAGAAGTTATTCTCATGGGTGTAAGGGGATGCCTTTTCCTATGAGAACAGCTTCTAAGAAACAGGGAGATGGAGGAGCATTTCAATGGAATTACCGCCGTTACTGACTGCAAAGGAAAATCCTGCTGTCAAACAATATCGAAAGCTGGCACGGCTGAAAAAAGAACGAATGGCACAGCGAAAGTTTGTGCTGGAAGGCGTTCGGTTGGTTACGGATGCCTGTGCAAACGGTGCAAGACTCTCCCATCTAATGGTGACACAGGATGCTTGGGAACAGCATGCTGCTGATTGGGCGCAGCTGGATTCCCGGCAGACGAAGATCAGTCTGCTTTCCGATGCGCTCGCAGCGCAGATGGGAGAAACCGAACATCCGCAAGGTGTATTTGCAATTTGTGAAATGCCGGAAGTGATACCCTTGGAAAAGCTGCTGCAAACGGGAAATTCCTACTTGCTGCTGCATCAGGTACAGGATCCAGGCAATTTGGGTATGATGCTGCGGACAGCCGATGCACTGGGGATTGCAGCTGTGATTTGCAGCCAATCCTGTGATTGGTATGCACCGAAGGTTGTGCGTGCTACGATGGGTTCGCTGTTTCGAGTTCCAGTGCTGCAAGTGCCTGCAATCGAGCCTGTTTTGCAGGCATGTCGGATGCAGGGTGTGGAAACTTGTGCAGCAGTGGTGCGCCAGCCGGCAGAATGGGTCGGACAAGCGACATTTTCCGGGCGCACTGCCGTTTTAATTGGAAATGAGGGGAATGGCTTACCGGAGGAGGTTGCCAATGCCTGCGCCCGGCGCATTACCATTCCAATGCATGGACGGATTGAGTCTCTCAATGCCGCCATGGCTGCTGGCATTATTTTATGGGAATTGGTACGGGATCAACAGGACGCATAGAGGGGGAATCAAGGATGGAAGCGCTTCCATATTGGCTGTGGCTGACTATGGTGCTCGGAACTGGCAATCCATTGATTTGGAAATTGATGGAGCAGCAGGATACACCCAAAGCAGCTTGTGCCGCGTTACAGACGGAAACGATGCAGCAGGCGCTTGCCTTGCCGGAAGTGACGCGCCGAAAGATTCGACAGATTGGGATGGAACAGTGCCAGGCTGTTTTAAAGGCATGTTGGGATCGAAACATCCAGGTAACTTGTTATGGAGCGGATGATTATCCGGAAGCGTTGGAATCCATCTACAATCCACCGGCGGTTCTTTATTATCAAGGAGATCTTTCCATTCTTGACACGTATCCTGCCATTACTGTAGTGGGAACCCGGACACCAAGTGCGTACAGCGTGCAGGTGGCGGATACCATTTGCCGGGAACTGGTGCGAGCCAATTTGACCATTGTCAGCGGCTTTGCACTGGGATTGGATGCAGTTGCCCATAAAGCTGCTTTGTTGGAGCACGGCAGAACTGTTGCAGTGATGGGATGCGGATTGGATGTTCCGTATCCGAGAGCCAATGACAGCGCAAAGCCGCTGATTGCAAAACGAGGCTTGCTGTTGACGGAATATCCGCCCGGGAGTGCTGTACGGCCGCAAAACTTCCCGAAACGAAATCGAATTCTAGCGGCAATTAGTCAGGGTACTTTGGTGATTCAGGCTGCTTTGGGCAGCGGATCTTTGATTACCGCCTCGCTGGCTGCGGAGCAGGGAAAGGATGTTTTCTGCGTTCCGCCGGCGGATATATTTGACAATCAATATGCCGGCGTGGTAAAATATCTTCGGGATGGTGCCATTCCGGTGTTTAGTCATCTCGACATTTTAAATGAATACTATACAACATATGCTCATAAACTATCGGCAGCCGCCGTCTATGCCTGTGCGGAAGCCAAAACAGAAGAATCCAGTTTGTTCCGGTTGGAAGGAGCTGAATCGGAAGCTTTAGAAGCGGGTTCTTCCAATCATCAGCAACCGGCAGCATCTGCACAGACAGCCTCTGTGCAGCAAGGGAAACAAGAAGAGAAACCAGCGGAAACGCAGCCGCTTGTACGGTCGCATCAGCGGAATTTTGATGGCTTGGAAGGACTGCCGCTGCAAATTGCCGTTTTACTGTCTCAGGAAACGCAGATGCATATGGATGCAATGGCGGTTCAACTGGATGCAGATCCGGATGAATTGGCGGCTGCACTGACCGAGCTGGAAATAGCGGGTTGGGTGACCCGTCTGCCCGGACAATTGTTCGGGATTTTGTGAGAAAGGAGCAGCTGCTGCATGCAGAAAGAGGGATCTTTTTCCTTTTTGCAGGCAGCATGGCTGAAAGAAATAGATTGATATGGCAAATTTAGTAATTGTGGAGTCTCCTGCCAAGGCAAAGACCATTCAGAAGTATCTGGGAACCGGATACGATGTCATTGCCTCCATGGGACATGTTCGAGATTTGCCCAAGTCCAAATTGGGTGTGGATGTAGAACATGATTTTGAGCCGAAATACATGGATATGAAAGGCAAGGAAGATGTCATCAAACAGCTGAAAGCACATGCCAAAAAGTGCGATCAGATTTACTTAGCAACGGACCCGGACCGTGAAGGAGAGGCAATTTCCTGGCACATTGCACAGATGTTGCATCTGGATATGAATGCCAATAACCGGGTGGAATTTAATGAAATTACAAGAAGCGGTATTCAGGCGGGTATGGCGCATCCGCATAAAATTGACATGGATCTTGTCAATGCCCAGCAGGCACGCCGCATCCTGGATCGGTTGGTTGGCTATAAGCTGAGTCCATTCCTTTGGAAAAAGGTGCGTCGTGGTCTGTCTGCCGGACGGGTGCAGTCTGTTGCCGTTCGACTGGTAGTAGACCGGGAGAACGAAATTCGTGCGTTTCAGCCGCAGGAGTATTGGTCAATTGATGCCAAATTAATAGCACCGCCGTCCCGAAAAGTTTTTGCAGCCAAGTTGGTTGCCGTAGACGGCAAGAAGGTCGATAAAACAGAAATTGCCAACAAGGAGCAGGCCGATGCCTTGCTTGCACGGTTGCAGCAGGCGAACTTTGTAGTAGAAGCTGTGAAGAAGCGTGTCACCAAGAAGCATCCGGCAGCGCCGTTCATTACGTCTACCTTGCAGCAGGATGCCTCCTATCGGCTTGGTTTCCAATCAAAGCGTACCATGAAAGTGGCGCAGGAACTGTATGAAGGTGTTGAAATTGACGGCATGGGTGCGGTTGGTCTGATTACCTATATGCGTACCGATAGCTTGCGAATTTCAGATGAAGCCAAGCAGGCCGCTGCAACTTATATTTCAGATACCTATGGGGCTTCCTACTTACCGGAACAGCCACGTGTTTATAAATCGAAGAAGAATGCGCAGGATGCGCACGAAGCCGTTCGTCCCTCTATGCCGAATCTGACTCCGGAACGGGTCAAAACCAGCTTGACTGCGGATCAGTATAAGTTATATAAGCTGATCTGGGAGCGGTTTATTGCTAGTCAGATGGCGGATGCATTAATGGATACCGTTTCTGTGGATATTGATGCGGATTCCTGCAAATTTAAAGCAACCGGATCCACGGTAAAGTTTGATGGCTTTACCGTGCTGTATGAAGAATCCAAGGATGCCAAGGCAGAAAATAAAAATCTGCCGGAGCTGGAAAAGGCGCAGAAGCTGACGGTAAAGTCGCTGGAAGGCAATCAGCATTTTACACAGCCGCCGGCACGCTATACGGAAGCTTCCTTGATCAAAGCGCTGGAAGAAAACGGAATTGGACGACCGAGTACCTATGCACCGACGATTACTACCATTACCTCCCGGCAGTATGTGGAACGGGAAGGCAAGCAGTTGAAACCAACTGTTTTGGGAGAAGTGACAACCGATCTGATGAAGGAGCATTTCCAGAATATTGTTGATGCGAAATTCACCGCTAAAATGGAAAGTGACCTAGATGATGTAGAGCGTGGGGAAAAGGACTGGGTATGCGCACTGGACGACTTTTACAAAGACTTTTCAAAGACCTTAGCGACTGCTGAGGAAAAGATGGAAGGCAAGCGAGTCAAGGTGCCGGATGAAGAAACCGATGTGGTTTGTGAACAGTGCGGCCGGAATATGGTCATCAAAATCGGACGGTTTGGACGGTTCCTGGCGTGCCCGGGATTTCCGGAGTGCAAGAATACCAAGAAAATTGTGCAGGAAACGTCTGGAAATTGTCCGCTGTGCGGAGAACGCATGGTGCAGAAGAAATCCAAGCGTGGCAGAAACTTTTATGGATGCAGCCGCTATCCGGACTGCAACTTTATGACCTGGAATCTGCCGGTTGAGGAAAAGTGTCCCAACTGCGGCAGCACGCTTTTCCAAAAGGGCGGAAAAGCCGGAAAATTGATTTGTGAAAAGCCTGGATGCGGATATGAACGTCCAGTCGGTGAGGAGAAGCATGGAGAATAAACAACAGGTAACCGTCATTGGCGGCGGACTGGCAGGCTGTGAAGCAGCCTGGCAGCTGGCACAGGCTGGCTATGCCGTTTTCCTTTATGAGATGAAACCGGAACAGTATACACCGGCACATCACTATACCGGATTGGCAGAGCTGGTCTGCTCCAATTCCCTGAAAGCAGATCGGTTGGCATCCGCTGCCGGATTGCTGAAAGCAGAAATGGAACGGCTGGGTTCTCTGCTGATTCCCTGCGCAAGAGCCACCGCAGTAGCGGCAGGCGGTGCGTTGGCAGTGGATCGGCATCGCTTTTCTGATCTGGTAACGGAACATATTCAGAATCATCCGAATATCACCATCATACAGGAACGGGTAACCGCACTGCCGAAGCGGTGTGCTGTTATTGCAACAGGGCCTTTAACCGATGGTGCACTGGCAGAAGATTTGGAGCGGCAGTGTGGAAAGCGGCTGAGTTTCTTTGATGCAGCAGCACCAATTGTTTCCTATGAGAGTTTGGATCCGGAAAAAATCTTTTTTGCAGCACGGTATGACCGAGGCGATGCAGATTATATCAATTGTCCGATGGATCAGGAAACCTATACAGCTTTTTATCAGGCGTTGATTGCCGCAGAACGGGCACCGCTGCATGACTGTGACAAGGAATTTTTCCGGGTTTATGAAGGCTGTATGCCCATTGAAGTACTGGCATCCCGTGGGGAAGATACCATGCGGTTCGGCCCCCTGAAGCCGGTTGGCTTACGGGATCCCAAGACGGGACATCGGCCGTATGCCGTGGTACAGCTGCGCCGGGAAAATCAGAGCGGCAGCCTCTATAATCTGGTTGGATTCCAGACCAATTTGAAGTTTCCGGAGCAGCGGCGGGTCTTTTCGATGATTCCAGGACTGGAGCATGCAGAATTCATCCGCTATGGAGTGATGCACCGAAATTCTTTCCTGGACAGTCCCCGGTTGCTGCATGCGGATTATGCGCTGCGTGGCGGAGATCAGATCTACTTTGCCGGACAGATTACCGGCGTAGAGGGATACATAGAATCCGCAGCCAGCGGCATTCTGGCTGGGAAAAATCTGGCACGGCAGCTTGCCGGCTTACAACCGTTGATTTTGCCACGGGAAACCATGATGGGCGCACTCGCAGCCTATATCAGTGACCCAACTGTTGAGAACTTCCAGCCGATGGGCTGTAATATGGGAATTTTACCGGATCTGCCGGAACGAATTCGAGATAAAAAGCAGAAATATCAAGCCTATGCGGATCGGGCACTGGCAGCATTGGATGCATATTTGGAACAGGTTGCCGCACAGGACAGAGGAGATACAGAAGAATGAATATTTTGATCGATGCATTTGGCGGCGATCATGCGCCGTTGGAAGTGATCAAGGGCAGCATGCGTGCTGTGCAGGAACTTGGCGTTACAGTGACACTGGTCGGAGATGAGACGATCATCCGGGAAACTGCACAGAACAATCACCTTTCTTTGGAAGGCATGGAAATTCTGCATGCACCAGCGGTATTTGATATCCATGAGGAACCAACTACCATTTTGAAACAGCATGCAGATACTTCGATGGCAGTCGGTCTGAAAGCGCTGCGCAGCGATGCTGGGGATGCGTTTGTATCTGCCGGCAGCACCGGTGCACTCGTAGTCGGCGCAACATTTTTGGTGAAGCGCATTAAAGGTATTAAGCGTGCTGCATTGGCGCCGTTGCTGCCGACAGAAACCAATACCATGATGCTGCTGGATGCTGGCGCCAACAATGACTGCCGTCCGGAAATGCTGGAGCAGTTTGCTCTAATGGGAAGCGTGTATATGGAACGGGTCATGCAGGTTGCCAAGCCTCGTGTCATGCTGCTGAACGTAGGGGCAGAAGAAACAAAGGGACGGGATCTGGAACTGGAAACTTATCCGCTGCTGGAGCAGGCACCCATTCATTTTTGCGGGAATATTGAAGCCAGAGACATGCCGAAAGGCATTGCAGATGTTGTGCTTGCCGATGGCTTTACCGGCAATGTTGCCCTGAAACTCTATGAGGGGATGGGAAAGTTTATCTCCAATCAGTTGAAACACAATTTGCTCGCCGGCGTAGCTGGAAAACTGTCTGCCATGCTGATTCTGCCGAGAATCAAGGCATTTGCTAAAAAGATGGATTATAAGTCGGTCGGCGGTGCGGTGCTGCTGGGTGTGCAGAAGCCGGTTATCAAAGCGCACGGCAGTTCCGATGCCACTGCATTTTTCAACGCCATTCGGCAGGCGAAAAATTGTGTGGATGGAAAAATGATTGAAACCATTTCAAATTCATTGTCCGAGTAAAGAGAAAGGATCGTGGACAAGTTTATGGAACATACAGAGCATGTGGATTTGGAGCAATTCGAATCCTATATTCGCTATCATTTTAAGAACAAACATTTATTGTTGGAAGCTTTGTCGCATTCCTCCTATGCCAATGAGAAGAAGCGTTGCCGCAACAGCAACGAACGGTTGGAATTTTTGGGGGACAGTGTGCTCTCTATCGTGACAGCCGATTATCTATATCATACGTTTCCGCATTTACCGGAAGGTGAACTGACCAAACTGCGTGCTTCTCTGGTGTGTGAAAAGGCGCTGCATGTCTTTGCACAGGAAATTCACCTGGGGGACTTCCTGCTGCTCGGAAAAGGCGAGGAGCATACCGGCGGCAGAACCCGTTCCTCGATTCTAGCGGATGCATTTGAAGCAGTTATTGCAGCCATCTATCTGGATGGCGGGATGCAGCCAGCCAAGCAGCATGTTCTGCGCTTTATCACCAAGAGTGTACAGCACATGGAAACGGTGCAGTTCCGGGATTATAAAACGGCGTTGCAGGAGATCATTCAAAAGAATCCGGAAGAAAAGGTGGAATATGTTCTGGCAGATGAAACCGGGCCGGATCACAACAAGGCATTCACGGTAGAAGTCTGCCTCAATTCCAACATCATTGGAACTGGTGTCGGAAAGAGCAAAAAGGAAGCCGAACAGATGGCTGCCAAGGAGGCGCTGGAATTGATGGGTTATGGCAAAGCACAGTAATCTGTCTATTTTTATTCCGCATATTGGCTGCCCGCATCGGTGCAGCTTTTGCGACCAGCATGTAATCAGCGGCACACAGCAGGCGCCAACTCCAGAAGCAGTTGCTGCGCTTTGCCGGGAGACGCTTTTGCATGTCAAACATCCGGAGCAGATGGAGATTGCTTTTTTTGGCGGCAGTTTTACAGCAATTCCTGCGGATTATCGACGGGCATTGCTGGAGTGTGTACAGCCGTTTTTGGGCGATGGAAAATTTGCTGGGATACGAATTTCTACCCGGCCGGATGCCATTACCGCTCCCATTTTACAGGAACTTTGTGCAGCTGGCGTGACAGCTGTAGAGCTGGGGGCGCAAAGCATGGTGGATTCTGTCTTGCAGCAGAATCAGCGAGGGCATACCGCACAGGACGTGCAGAATGCCAGTCGGCAAATCCAGCAGTTCGGGTTGGAACTGGGGCTGCAAATGATGATTGGTCTGTTTGGCAGTACCATGCAGGCAGAATGGGATACGCTGCATGCATTGCTGGCATGCAGACCGGATACCATGCGCTTCTATCCAGTCGTTGTATTGGAGGAAACCGAATTGGCACAGCGTTACCGGAATGGCAGCTATTCGCTGTATTCCATGGAGCAGGTGCTGGACTTCTGTGCAGATGCCTGGGTGGAAGCTGTGCAGGCTGGCAGCCGGGTGATTCGCTGTGGACTGCATGATTCGCAGGAGCTGCGGAAACGCGCAGTAGCCGGATTTTACCATCCTGCTTTTGGGGAACTGGTAAAAGGGCGTATTTATCGGCGCAGTGTGGAACGTTACCTGCAGCAGCAGGTGGTTTTGCCGGATACGCTGCAAGTTTTGACGGCATCTGGTACATACAGTCAGGTAGTCGGACAGAAAAAATGCAATGTGCAGTATTTTGCACAGCAGCAGGTTGCGGTTTCCGTACAGGAATCTGATGCGCTGCAGCCGGGACAAATCAGCATCAAAGAGGAAGTGTACGATGTATTTAAAGGCATTGGAGCTACAAGGGTTTAAGTCGTTTCCGGATAAGGTCAAGCTGACATTTGACAAGGGGCTGACTGCCGTAGTAGGGCCAAATGGCAGCGGAAAGAGTAATATTGGCGATGCCGTGCGCTGGGTGCTGGGAGAGCAATCTACCAAAACATTGCGCGGCAATAAAATGGAAGATGTTATTTTTTCCGGTACCAAGAAACGAAAACAAATGGGATTTGCCGCCGTTACGCTGCTGATTGACAATCAGTCCGGTGCATTGGGTGACACCTATGGGCAGGAGGTCAGCATCACCAGAAAGCTGTACCGCAGCGGAGAGAGTGAATACCGCATCAATGGAAAGGCAGTTCGGCTGAAGGATGTCAATGAGCTTTTCATGGATACGGGATTGGGAAAAGACGGCTATTCCATGATTGGACAGGGCAAAATCGCAGAAATTGTCAGCGCCAAAAGCACCGATCGGCGAGATATCTTTGAAGAAGCAGCCGGGGTTTCCAAGTTCCGGTACCGGAAGCAGGAAGCACAGCGAAAGCTGGAAGGGGCGCAGGAAAATCTGGTGCGGTTACAGGATATTGTAGCTGAATTGGAAAGCCGGTTGGAACCGCTTCGCATGCAGGCGGAAAAGGCAAAGAAATTCTTACAGTTCTCTGCCCAGCAGCGAGAGCTGGAGATTGCACTTTGGGTACAGAAAACCGATACCATGCGGACTTCCCTGCAAGCACTTTCGGAAGAATTGTTACAGGCAAAGGCACAGTATCACAACCTGGAACTTGACTTGGAAGAAGCAGATGAAAAGATGCAGGACGGCTACCGCAGGATGCAGGAAAGCACCTTAAAGGTTACAGCGTTGCGGGAGCAGATTCGGGCAGCAGAAGCAGAAATCGGTTCCTTGCAGGCGGCACTTGCCGTTGCAGAGAATGAATTGCAGCACATCCGGCAGACGCTTGAAAATTTGGAACAGCAAAAAAAAGCACTTGTGCAGCAGACAGAAGCTGCTGCACAGCAGGATACGCAACTGCTGCAACGAAAGGCCGCTTTGGAAGCGCAGCGAAACCTGCTGCAAGAACACACGGGACAGCTGGAACTGCAATGGGTACAGCTGGAACAGCAAATGCAAGAACTGGGAAAAGGTTCTGATGCGGTTGGCGCAGCGTTGCAACAATTCTACCAAAAGCAAAGTGCCGATCAGGTGGCATTGGACACGGTGCAGCAGCAGTTGCTGGATTTACAGGCACGCTGTGTGGCACAGGATGCCAAGCTTGCCGCTATGCAGCAAACACTTGTGCAGCATGAGCGGGCGGAACAAGTTGCGGCAGAGGCGGAGGCTGCTGCCAAACAGGCTGTAACGGAAGCCAAGAATCAGCTGCAAGGCTACGATCAATTGCAGACACAGGCGGAGCAGCAGTTGCAGGAGCACCGCACCGCATTTGAACAGGTTTCCTTTTCCATTCGGGAAAATCGGCAGCGGCAGCGTTTGTTGATGGATATGGAACAGAATATGGAAGGAGTTACCGGCAGTGTAAAGGCGATTTTGCGGGCAGACGGCGGTCATCCGCATGGTGTTTGCGGAACGGTGGCGCAGTGTCTGGAGACCGATGCGCAATATGGCGTTGCCATTGAAACGGCTTTGGGCGGTGCAATGCAAAATGTGATTGTAGAGCAGGAATCAGTGGCAAAGCAATGGATTCGGTATCTGGCGCAGCGCAAGGCAGGCCGTGCGACTTTTCTTCCACTGACTTCGGTCAAGGGAAAAATTCTATATGAGCCGGGACTTTCAGAAGAGTTTGGATTTGTAGACCTTGCCTGCAATCTGGTGCGATATCAGGAAAAATATGAGCCGGTGGTTCGGTTTTTGCTGGGACGTATTGCCGTTGCAGAGGATTTGGATGCCGGTGCTGCCATTGCCAAGAAGTATGAATACCGGTTTCGAATTGTTACCCTAGATGGACAGGTCATTCATGCAGGCGGTTCCTTTACGGGTGGTTCTGCGCAGCGATCGGGTGGTATGCTGACTCGGAAGAGTGAAATTGCTGCACTGGGGGAAACCATTACACAGCTTTCCAGCCAACAGCAGACTTTGCAGCAGCGGTTGCAGCAGGCAGAGGCAAAACAACAGAAGCTATTGGTTGCGATGGGAGATCTGCGGGAAAGCTGCAACACGGCGCAGCAGGAAGCCATTCGGGCGCACGGTACCTGGGAAACCAGTCACTATCAATTGGAGCAGACCAAGCTGCGCTGCCAGGAACAGCAGCAGGAACGTGCTACATTGGAGCAAATGTGTCAGCAAGGGACGGAGCAGCAGCAGCAGTTGCAGGAATCGCTCCGGCAGACGGAGCAGAACATTGCCCAGACACGGGCAGATCTGGATATGCAGCAGGGACAGCGTGCTGCTTTCCAGCAGCAGCAGGCAGAATTGGCAGAACAGCGTGCCGCACTGCGCATTCAGGCTGCTGAGTTGGAAAAGGATGTGCAGTCTGCCCAGCAGGCGTTGGATTTCCATCATCAGACCCAGCAGACCTTGACCCAGCAGTTCCAGCAATTGCAGCAGGATCATCAGCTTCAGCAGGAACAAATTGCACAGAAGCAGACGGAATTACAGGAAGGAACGAAACGGTTGGAACAGCTGCGTGTTTCCTGTCAGGAAAACCGGCAGGAGATCACGCATTGGCAGACTGTTCACGATCAGCAGGATCAGAGCATTCGGCAGATTCAGTCCGGTTTGAAAGCGTTGAATGATGCCAAGGAAAAATTTGCCGGAAACATGACCCGACTAGATGAACGAAAAGCTTCGGTACAGCAGGAATATGACACGCTGATCAGCCGTATGCTGGAACAGTATGAGCTGACTCGCTCCGAGGCAGTGCAGCAGGCAAAGCCTCTGGAAGATCCGGTGCAGGCACAGCGAGATTTGACAATTATTAAGAATCAGGTGCGCAGCCTGGGTTCTGTGAACTTAGAATCTGTAGAGGAATATCAGGCGGTTTCGGAGCGCTACCGCTTCCTGTCGGAGCAGATGCAGGATGCAGCCACTTCAAAGCAGGAACTGGAGCAATTGATTGCAGATCTGACACAGGAAATGTGTCGGCTGTTTACCGAAAGCTTTGCCAAGATCAATCGGAACTTCCGGCAGATTTTCCGGGAACTGTTTGATGGTGGAGATGCCAACCTGCTGCTGACCGATCCGGAGCACGTGTTGGAGTCCGGCATTGAAATTCAGGTTGCACCGCCCGGGAAGGTAATTAAAAATTTGATTTCGTTGTCCGGTGGTGAGCAGACGTTTGTTGCCATTGCGATTTATTTTGCCATTTTAAAGCTGCGTCCAGCTCCATTTTGTATTTTGGATGAGATTGACGCCGCACTGGATGAGGGAAACGTTCGGAAATATGCGCAGTACCTCTCGCATTTTGTGGATACCACACAGTTTATTTTGGTGACGCATCGCCGCAGTGCGATGGAGGAAGCCAATGTGCTGTATGGTGTAACCATGCAGGAGGACGGCATTTCGAAGCTGCTTCGCATGGAGCAGGATACATTTGAAAGTTTGACGGAACCGGGATTGGTTCCGCATGCAGAAAGGCAGGAATGAGAGATGGGTTTATTTAGCAGACGGGATAAGAAGAAAAAGGGCTTTTTCGGAAGAAAAAACCGCGTAGAAGAACCGGAAGAAGCATCCATTTTGCAGCAGCCGGATGCAGCAGAATCGGAACCCGAAGCGCAGCAGGAAGAAGACATTGCCGGAGAAGCAATTGCACAGCAGGAAGCAGAAGAACGGCAGTGGGAAGAAACGGCTCGTAAACAGGCGGAAGAACTGGCAGAGCAGGAATCCATGCGGCAAGAGGCAGCTGCATTGGCAGCAGAGGCTGCAAGAGCAGCACGGGAAGCGGAAGAAGCGGCTCAGCAGGATGCTTTTGCCACAACGTATACACCGCTTGCCACCAAACGGGAAGAACCGGATACGGATTTAGAACCGGAGCAAGAACTCGAAGAAACCCAACAGCCAGAGTCTGTGGGGTCTGAAGTACCGGTGGAAGCTGTTCCGGAACTAGAATCCCATCAGGCAGATGCAGCACCAGAGGAAGCGGATACAGAAACGATTGAAGAATCAGAAGAAGCAATGCCGGAAGAAGCAGAAGTGACGGAAGGGGAAGAAACAGAGGAGCCGGAAGCGGAACCAGAAGCAGAACCAGTCCAAGTCTCCGTTCCGGAGAAGAAAAAAGGGCTTTTTGCGAAGATTCGGGAGGGCCTGAAAAAGACCAAGGATTCCATGATTGCAAAGATGCAGCATGTTTTAAACTCCTTCACCAAGATTGATGAAGATTTGTTTGAGCAGCTGGAAGAAACCATGATTATGAGTGACCTGGGGCCGGAAACATCTGTGGAAATCTGCGATCTGCTTCGGAAACGTGTGAAGGAAGAGGGCATTACAGATCCTTCTCAGATTATGGGACTGATTCAGGAGATCATTGGGGAAATGCTGGGCGAGGATACCGGACTGGATCTGTCTACCAAGCCTTCTATTATTATGGTAATTGGTGTAAACGGTGCCGGCAAGACTACGACCATCGGCAAACTATGTCATCAGCTGAAAGAGGATGGCAAGAAGGTAATTGTTGCAGCTGCGGATACATTCCGGGCTGCTGCTATCGATCAGCTGGAAGTTTGGACCAACCGTGCTGGTGTGGAATTGGTGAAGCATGCGGAGGGTTCCGATCCGGGTGCTGTTGTATTTGATGCCATTGCAGCTGCCAAGGCAAGAGATTGTGATGTATTGATTTGCGATACTGCCGGACGGTTGCACAATAAGAAAAATCTGATGCAGGAATTGGCAAAAATCAATCGGATCATTGAAACCCAGGCAGAAGGATGCAGTGTGGAAGTACTGCTGGTTCTGGATGCCACAACAGGACAGAATGCCGTGAACCAGGCCCGTCTGTTTCAGGAAGTTGCCAATCTAACGGGAATCGTACTGACCAAGCTGGACGGTACGGCAAAGGGTGGTATTATTGTTTCCATTCGAAATGAACTGCACATTCCAGTGAAGTTGATTGGTGTTGGTGAAAAAATAGATGATTTGCAGCCGTTCCGCAGCAAGGATTTTGTAGCGGCGCTGTTTGATCGGGAAACGGAGGAAAAGTAATCATGCAAAAGATGATATTGGCTTCGAACAATGCGGGCAAGCTGCGGGAAATGCGTGCCATTTTGCAGCCGTTCGGATTTGAAGTTCTTTCCCAGCGGGAAGCTGGATTTTGTGAAGAGGTAGAGGAAACCGGAACTTCTTTTGCAGAAAATGCACAGCTGAAGGCGCAAGCCGTTTATCAGGCTTTGCATGTTCCGGTTCTTGCCGATGACAGCGGATTGATGGTTGATGCACTGGATGGTGCGCCGGGTATTTATTCCCATCGGTTTGCCGGAGAGGATGCGACCGATCAGCAGCGCTGTGAGAAGCTGTTGACAATGTTACAGGATGTTCCGGCACCGCGGCGAACCGCACGGTTTGTGTGTGCGGTATGCTACTTGGATGAATCTGGGGAAGCAGTGCTGTTTACAGGAACATGTGAAGGAACCATCGGAACCGTTCCGGCAGGAACAAATGGATTTGGATATGATCCGGTATTTTACTATGGAGATCAGACGCTGGCGCAGATGACCGATGCAGAAAAGAACCAAATCAGTCACCGTGCAAATGCCCTGCGGCAGCTGGAAGCATATTTGCAGAAAACGAGAGGAGAATCTTATGTTAACAAGTAAGGAACGTGCCAAACTGCGGGGAATTGCCAGTACCTATGAGACCATTTTTCAGGTTGGAAAGGGCGGAATTGGAGATCACCTGATTGGACAAGTGCAGGATGCCCTGCGGAAACGGGAATTGATTAAGCTGCGTGTGCTGGAAAATAGCATGTATGATGCAAGAGAAGCAGCACAGATTTTGGCAGAAGCAACGGAATCAGAAGTGGTACAGGTAATCGGAAGCCGGTTTGTGCTGTATAAGCGCAATCCGAAAGATCCTGTGATTGATCTGTAATGCGATGGAACGCATTGGATTATTCGGCGGCAGCTTTCATCCCATTCACAACGGGCATTTGCATCTGGCGCATACTGCCATGGAACAGCTGCATTTGCAGCATGTGATCTTTGTGCCGGCGTACTGTTCTCCATTTAAGCAGAAAAGTGCCTATACGGTTTCTGATGCGCACCGCCTTGCAATGTGTCGGCTTGCTGTTGCCGGGGAACCTGCCTTTTCCGTCAGTGATTATGAGCTGAACCGGGAACAGGTGAGCTATACCATTGATACGATTTCCCATTTTCAGGAGCAGAATCCGGAAGCAGCGTTTGTACTGCTGATGGGAAGTGATATGCTGCTGCAATTTGATCACTGGTATCGGTATCAGGAGATTTTGCAGCGGGTGACATTGGGTGTGGTTTCCCGTGATGCAGCCGATACGGAGCGGATTCGGCAAAAGCAGTTGGAATTGTCGCAATTTGGGCAGATTCAGATCTTCTGCGATGCAGTATTATCGGTATCTTCTACAAAAATTCGGGAAAAATTAAAAAAACAAGAAGATTGTTCTTGCTATTTGCCCCGGAACGTAGTACAATATATACAATTGCATCACTTGTATCAAATGGGACAGGAATCGACATCATGCGATTGAAAACCTGTCGGAATGTTGGAGGTCGGTAGAACATGACAGATCATCTCGAAATGCAGCAGTATTTAAAAGCGAATCTTTCCAAAAAGCGGTTTACCCATGTCATGAACGTTGCGGCAGAAAGTCGGATCTTAGCGGAAACGTTTGGCGGCGTTGCACCGGATACCGCATATTTTGCAGGAATGGTACATGATATCTGCAAGGAGATGGACGAATCGGAGCAGTTTAACTGGATGATGCATTCGGATATGGGTGTTTGTCCGGAAGAGAAAAAGTCACCGAAGGTTTGGCATGGAATTGCCGGAGCTTGCTATTTGCGGGAGAAATTCGGGGTGACCGATCCGGATCTTTTGCGTGCGGTTCGATTCCATACGGTTGGAAGAGCTGGCATGTCTCAGCTGGAGAAGATTGTCTTTCTGGCGGATTTGACTTCTGCGGAGCGTACCTATCCCGATGTGGAGCACATGCGGGAAGTGGTGCATCGTGATCTGAATGACGGCATGTATGAAGCGGTCTGCTTCTCCATTCAGAAGCAATTGAAACGGCATGGATTGTTGCCGCATTACACCATAGAAGCTTATAATGAGTACGCTGCATTGCAGCAATAGGCACCTGGATGCATAGGAAATCTCTTTTGCAGCAAAAAGAAAGGAATGAAACGATGCAAATCGAACGAACAGCACATGCCAAGCGAACCAAATCCACTTCTCAAAAAACAGCAACACAGAAAGCAAAGCCAAAAAAGGCAGCCTCCAAACCGCCTGTTTCCAAAAAAACACCACGGAAATCTGGTGTGGGCAAAACCATAAAAGATAAGACCATTATGGTGGCATCCATCCTATGCAGTGTCGTTTTGATTGCCGTGATGGTATTCAATGCCCCGATTATTGCCTATAAGAAGATAGATGCCAATGGCACAACTGTTTCGAATATTTCCATTGTGAAATATATCAAACAGTGGCAGCCGCTGGTAGAATTGGAAGGTACTTTGCAAAAGCCTGCTGCCAACAACAGCGCTGTACTGGACTTGCGCAGCGACTTGGATTCCAATTTGGATGACGGTCTGGACTTGAGTCAGATTGTAGAAGGGCAGTATACCATTCTGTTCCTGGGCATGGACGAAAGCGGAGAGCTGTCCGATGTGGACTGGCTGTTTCAGTTTAACTTGCTGGCAGGCACATTGAATGTTTTGCAAATCCCACGAGACAGCTACATGCCGGACTATGCCTCCTACTCCACCGGGAAGTTTAACAGCATCTACCACAGCGGTCAGGAAGAAGGCGTAACGCCGATTCAGCGCGTGGTCAATGCCATTGAGGATAACTTCTGCATTCCGGTTGACTGCTATGTCAAGCTGAATTGCAAAGATATTGCCAAGATTGTTGATTCCATCGGCGGTATTCCGATTGCCCTGCCGGAGGAGATTATCTATGAAGCGGATAAGATTCTGCCTGCTGGAGAACAGGTGCTGGATGGCACCCAGTCCGAATGGTTTGTTCGGTTCCGGCATGGATACAATGAAGGCGACATCGGACGTGTAAAGGCACAGCGTATTTTCCTGGCAGCGGCTATGCAGAAACTGCTGGATATGAGCCAGTCGGAATTGACGCTTGCCATGAAGAAAATTTATGACAATCAGTGGATTGCAACAGACCTATCCTTGGAAGATATCAGCATGATTGCGGACTATGCTTCCCAGGAGCTGACCATGGATGGCGTGAATGTATTCATGGTGCCGGGAGAAGGTGCAACCTATTATCCGGGAGACGGCTCGGAACAGTCGGTTTATTCCATTCATAAATCTGCCTGCATCGATTTGCTGAATACCAATTTCCGTTCGTATCAGAATCAAATTTATGCAGACGAGAGCGCCATTGTCGAACTGGTACCGGAAGGCTCCTATCTGGCAACGGCATACGATGATACAGAAGAAACCTTACACGATATTTATAACGGGCGCAGCGAAGACGGCGCACAATAAAGCAGGAAGAAAGCAGAAAGGACTTTGATATGACGCAGTTAGAACGAATTGAAACCATTGTAAAAGCACTGGACAGCAAGCGGGCAGAAGACATTCAGGTAATCGGTGTAAGCGGTTTGACCATTCTCGGCGATTACTTTGTCATTGCAAACGGAACCAGTACCACCCATACCAAGACCTTGGCAGAAGAAGTGGAATATCAACTTTCCGAAGCCGGAGAAAAGCCGGCACGCCGGGAAGGCAGAGGAAATGGTTCCAGTTGGATTGTATTGGATTATTCGGACATTATTGTGCATGTGTTCTATAAGGAAGCCAGAGACTTCTACCAGTTGGAACGGCTTTGGGCGGATGGAACACGCATGGATATTTCCCAGTGGCTGAAAGAAAATTAATCAGGGAGGAATCTGTGATGTCTGCAGAAAACGGAAAGAAGATCGTGCTTGGAATCGGCGCTTACTTGATTCTGAAGTCTGTGCTGAATTTGATTTTGGGATTTTCCACAGCAAATGTGGTTTATTTGATTTTGTTTGTTGTATTTGCCGTTCTGCTGGTGATGCGAATTCCCTATATTTCGTATATAGTAGCAGGCTTTTTGGCTATTGTATTCCTAATGAACATCGGAAACAATCTTGCCAATATCGGCGGCAATTGGATTTACCTGGTGGAAGGCTTGTTGGATGTTGGATGTGCGGCACTGCTGGTGTTGCAAAAGGATGTCCGCGCCTATTTCAAATAAGAACCCTTTTGTAAAGCTTGGGTTCAAAAGGAGTCCGCAGCGGATTCCGAAATCTGTAAGAATGAGGATGATGAAAAACCATGAAACCATATGATTTTACCGCAATTGAGAAAAAGTGGCAGGCTTATTGGGAAGCGAATAAAACCTTCCGTGCCGGCACAGATTACAGCAAGCCAAAGTACTACGCACTGGTAGAGTTTCCGTATCCGTCCGGACAGGGCTTGCACATTGGACACCCCCGGCCGTATACAGCAATGGACATTGTTGCCAGAAAGCGCCGTTTAGAGGGCTATAATGTGCTGTTCCCAATGGGATGGGATGCATTCGGTCTGCCAACTGAAAACTTTGCGATTAAGAATAAGATTCATCCGGCAATTGTCACCCGGAACAATGTAAAGCGTTTCAAGGAGCAGCTGCAATCTCTGGGCTTGTCCTTTGACTGGGATCGGGAAATCAACACGACTGATCCGAAGTACTTCCATTGGACACAGTGGATTTTCCTGAAGATGTTCCAGAAGGGACTGGCTTACAAGAAGGAAATGGCTGTTAACTGGTGTACCTCTTGTAAGGTCGTTCTGGCGAATGAAGAAGTAGTTGGCGGTGTTTGCGAACGCTGCGGCGGGGAAGTCGTACGGAAGGTAAAGTCGCAGTGGATGCTGAAAATTACAGAGTATGCACAGCGTCTGTTGGATGATCTGGATGAGGTTAACTATCTGGAAAAAATCAAGGCAACCCAGCGGAACTGGATTGGACGTTCCACCGGTGCAGAAGTTGATTTTGCAACTACAACCGGGGATACTTTAAAGATCTACACCACACGGCCGGATACCTTATTTGGTGCCACCTATATGGTTATTTCTCCGGAGCATCCGTTGATTGAAAAGTGGGCAGATCAGCTGGAGAATATGGATGAAATCCGTGCTTATCAGGAAAAATCTGCGAGAAAGTCCGATTTTGAGCGTACCGAAATGGCAAAGGAAAAAACCGGTGTGCAGCTGAAGGGCGTTCGTGGTATCAATCCGGTTAATGACAAGGAAATTCCAATCTTTATTTCTGACTATGTTTTGATGAGCTATGGAACTGGTGCGATTATGGCGGTTCCGGCGCACGATACCAGAGACTATGATTTTGCAAAAGTTTTCCACCTGCCGATTATTGAAGTTGTTAAGGGCGGCGATGTTACCAAAGAAGCCTTTACCGATTGCGCAACCGGCATCATGACCAACAGTGGATTCCTGGATGGACTGACCGTAGAAGAAGCAAAGGAAAAGATGAAGCGTTGGCTGGAAGAAACCGGAAAGGGTGTCAGCAAAGTCAACTATAAGCTGCGGGACTGGGTATTCTCCCGTCAGCGGTATTGGGGGGAACCCATTCCGATTGTACATTGTCCGAAGTGCGGTGCAGTAGGTCTGCCGGAAAGTGAACTGCCGCTGACTCTGCCGGATGTAGAAAGCTATATGCCGACGGATGACGGTGAAAGTCCGCTGGCAACTATGGAAAGCTTTATTCAGACCACTTGTCCCAATTGCGGTGGTCCGGCAAGACGGGAAACCGATACTATGCCGCAGTGGGCTGGTTCTTCCTGGTATTATCTGCGTTACTGTGACCCGAAGAATGATACTTGTCTGGCTTCTAAGGAAGCACTGGATTACTGGATGCCGGTAGACTGGTACAATGGCGGTATGGAACATACTACACTGCATTTGCTGTACTCTCGGTTCTGGCATAAGTTCCTGTATGATATTGGTGTTGTCGGCACCAAGGAACCTTATATGCGCCGGACTTCTCATGGTATGATTCTGGGCGAAGACGGACAGAAAATGTCCAAGTCCAGAGGCAATGTCATCAATCCGGACGAAGTCGTTGCACAGTATGGTGCTGATACACTGCGTCTGTATGAAATGTTCGTAGGAGATTTCGAGAAGACTGCACCGTGGAGCACTTCCAGCATTCGTGGCTGTAAGCGTTTCCTGGATCGTATTTGGGGCTTGCAGGAGCTTTTGACAGAAGGAGAGGACTATCAGGAATCTCTGAAGCGGAAGTTCCATAAGACCATTAAGAAAGTTACAGACGACATTGAAAACTTGAAGTTCAATACTGCCATTGCAGCGATGATGGAATTGGTCAATGAGATTTATGCAGCCGGCAAGATGACGCATGCAGAATTCCGTACGCTGTTGCTGCTCCTGAATCCGTTTGCACCGCATATCACAGAAGAACTGTATGAGACTTACTGCGGCGGCATTCTGAATCAGCAGGCTTGGCCGACCTATGATCCGGCACTCTGTATCGATGAAACAGTAGAAATTGTGGTACAGATTAACGGCAAGGTACGTGCCAAACTGGAAATCCCGATGCATGCAGAAAAGGATGTCGTTTTGCAGCAGGCAGCAACTGCACCAAAGGTTGCAGAAGCATTGGCTGGCAAGGCAGTCTTAAAGCAGATATATGTACCAAATAAACTTGTTAATTTTGTGGCAAAATAACAAATTTCCAGTTTCATTTTAAAATCACTTGACAGTAATTGCTGGATGTGGTATAATAAAACATATTTCAAAATAAAGTTTTTTGCACAATGACAGAACGTAGTCATATCCCGATGTTCCCCTTTCGGAAACTCGGTGGTATATAGGTCAGAACTCGACGGGTGTGATGCCCTTGCGAGATGATCAACCTCTGCCGTGGTGGCAAAGGGAGGGAAATGTAAGTGGCAGAAGTTCGTGTAGGCAAAAACGAGTCTTTAGACACAGCGCTCAAGCGTTTTAAGAGATCCTGTGCAAAGGACGGCGTTATCGCTGAAGTTCGGAAGAGAGAACATTACGAAAAGCCTTCAGTTAAGCGGAAGAAGAAGTCTGAGGCAGCTCGTAAGCGCAAGTATTAATTGCATCGAAGAAGAACTGCATAGCGGACACACTGGAATGAGTGTGTCCGTTTTTATGTATCCAGAGCCTGTTTGTTTCGACAGGTTTCGCAGCATTTATGCAGTATAATAGAACGGAACCACATCGTTGGGCTCCGGAAGGGAGAACGTATATGCTTTTTCGGACAACCGTTGCATTGCGCAGCGTTTGTGATATTTCACCGGCATTGCTGCAAAAGCTGGGGGTTCGTGGTCTCTTGCTGGATGTAGACAATACGTTGACAACGCATGACAATCCGACACCGGCTCCTGGTGTCGAGGCGTGGATTGCGCAGATGAAGCAGCATGGCATCCGGATGTGCATTGTCTCAAATAACCATCCGCCGAGGGTGCAGCCGTTTGCAGCTCGGCTGGGTGTCGATTATGTTTGTGAAGGAAAAAAACCGCTTTCCAGCGGATTTCGGCGTGCGATGCAAAAGATGGGACTGCACCGAAAAGAATTGGCTGTAGTCGGCGATCAGATCTTTACGGATGTATTGGGTGCCAATTTGATGCGCCTCAAGTGCATTTTTGTATTTCCCATGCAGATGGAACAAACACGCTTCTTTCGGATCAAACGGCGGTTGGAACTGCCGTTTTTACCCCGAAAGGTATATGATGAGACAAAACAGGAGTTTGTCTTGCGGAAAGGATAATGCAATATGGCAAAAAAAGTTTTGGTGATTCACGGTCCCAATTTGAACTTGTTAGGGGAACGGGAACCGGGTGTGTATGGCAGTACCAGTTTTTCGGAATTGAATCAGATGCTCATGGATCATGCGGAGCAGCTGGGGATGGAATGTGAAATCTTTCAGTCCAATCATGAGGGTGCCATTATTGATAAGCTGCACAGTGCACGGCTGGTGTTTGATGCAGTCATCATCAATGCTGGTGCGTATACGCACTACAGCTATGCCATCCGGGATGCCATTCATGATATTCGGATTCCATGCATTGAAGTGCACATCAGCAACATTCATGCCAGAGAAGAATTCCGGAATCATTCTGTTATCAGTCCGGTTTGTCATGGAACCATTGCTGGATTTGGCATTCAAAGCTATCTGCTGGCGCTGCATGCGGCAGCAGCCCTATAAAGAAAGGAAACGATTGCAATGCAAACACGTCTGGAACAACTCATGCAGAAGCTGCCGGCTTCGATCGACTGCGCAATCATTACATCCGATGTCAATCGGCGGTATTTTACAGGGATGCGTTCCTCAGCAGGAACGGTTCTGGCATTTCGGGATGCTGCTTATCTGATAATTGATTTTCGATATATTGAGAAGGCGCGTGCTTGTGTCAAGGATTGTCAGGTGATGGAGCAGTCTAATTTGTATCAACAGATTACTGCACTGCTGGAGCAGCATCAGGCAAAGCGCATGGCAGTAGAAGCAGAAACCATGACCATTCAGGCGTTTGCTTCTTTGAAGCAGCAAGTCGGCAATTTGGTAGAACTGGATTGTTCCGATGTGCTCAGTGATGCCATTTCCCACTGCCGCCGCATCAAAAGTGAGCAGGAGCTGCAAAAGATGCGGGCTGCACAGCAGTTGGCGGAAACAGCGTTGGAACAAGTGCTGCAATGGCTGCACCCCGGCGTAACAGAACGGGACATTCAATTGAAATTGGACTTTGCGATGCTGCAATTGGGAGCAGAGGATCTTTCGTTCCCGACCATTGCACTGACCGGAACAAAAACTTCCATGCCGCATGGTGTGCCGGAAGAATCCGTAGTGGTACAGCCGGGCAGCTTTGTACTAATGGACTTTGGTGCAGTGGTAGACGGCTATCACAGTGATATGACCCGTACCGTTTGTGTTGGCTCCCCAACAGAAACCATGCGGCAGGTATACAACGTGGTACTGAAAGCGCAAAAGGCAGCTTTGCAGGCCGTTCATGCCGGCATAACCGGAAAGGAACTGGATGCAGTGGCTCGAACTATTCTGACAGATGCTGGGTATGGTGCACAGTTCGGACATGCATTGGGGCACAGCGTTGGTCTAGAAATTCATGAGCAGCCCAATGCTTCGCCTTCTTCGCAGGCAGTCTTTCAGGATGGCACCATCATTACGGTGGAACCGGGTGTTTACTTGCCGGGACAGTTCGGTGTTCGAATTGAAGATTTTGTCGTTGTGCGGGAATCGGGCTGCGAGAATCTGACAAAAGCACCGAAGGAATTGATTTGTCTTTAAAATCAGTCGAAAAAATGCGATTTTTCGAAAAAAATTGACAACAGGTCTTGCAAACTTATAAAATTTGTAGTATAATAAAAGCACTATATGCTGATTCTAAAGAATAGCGTAACAAGAATACAGCGAAATAACGGAGGTTTATTATATGATTTCAGCAGGCGATTTCAGAAATGGCGTAACATTTGAAATGGATGGCAACGTGGTACAGGTCATTGAATTCCAGCACGTAAAGCCGGGTAAGGGTGCAGCATTTGTTCGTACCAAGTATAAGAATGTCATCACCGGTGCTGTGGTAGAACGTTCTTTCAACCCGACTGATAAGTATCCGACTGCATATATTGAAAGAAAAGACATGCAGTATCTGTACAGCGATGGCGATCTGTATTACTTTATGGATATGGAAACGTACGAACAGCAGCCGATTGATAAGTCCAAGCTGGGCCCGTCCTTCGCATTCGTAAAGGAAAACATGGAAGTAAAGGTACTGTCCTATAAGGGTAATGTATTCGGTGTAGAACCGCCGTTCTTCGTAGAACTGGAAGTTACCGAAACAGATCCGGGCTTCAAGGGTGATACCGCAACAAATGCAACCAAGCCGGCAACACTGGAAACTGGCGCAGAAATTAAGGTACCGCTGTTCATCAACCAGGGTGATATGATCCGGATTGATACCAGAACTGGCGAATATATGGAACGTGCATAAGCCCCATTTTTGAAAAGGAGCAAAATCATGAAATTAACAGATAAGATTTCTTACTTGAATGGTTTGGTAGACGGCATGGACTTGGATATGACCACCAAGGAAGGCAAAGTGCTTGCACAGATTATGGAAGTGCTGCAAACAACTGCTCTGTATGTAGAAGATTTGCAGGATCAGGTGGATGAACTGACAGAAGTCTGTGAATCCCTGGATGAAGATCTGGCAGACGTAGAAGAAATCGTTTATGACGAAGAGGACGATCTGGACGATGCAGAATATGACGATGAGGATGTAGAAGATCTGGATGACGATGATCTGTATGAGACCGTATGTCCGACTTGCGAAAACACCATTGTCATGGATGAGTCCGTTTTGGATCATGGCAGCATGCAGTGTCCTTGCTGCGGCGAGCTGCTGGAATTTGATTTTGATGATCTGGACGATGCAGAGGATGCAGTCGTAACAGCAGAAGATCCGACTGTTTAAGAATAGGATCAATACATTCCGAAATAAGAGCAGTATTCGCTCGAATAAGCCGGCGATCTTGTCGGCTTATTTTTTTAGAGTGTATTTTGGCTCTTGTTCGTGAAGGAAAAATATTATGGAAAAAGCGAGGTAGGGACGGCTATGTTCCGAATTGAAGAAAAGACAATGCTGAATGCATCTGTTGCACGGATGGTTCTGCATGCACCTCTGATTGCAGCAAAAGTTCTGCCGGGTCAGTTTATTATATTCCGTATTGATGAGTATGGAGAACGGGTACCGCTGACTGTTGCAGATTATGATCGAACAGCAGGCACCATTACGCTGATTTTCCAGTTGGTCGGTGCGACGACAAAGCAGCTGGCAACGCTACAGGCTGGAGATTCCATTTTAGATTTGGTGGGGCCGCTCGGTGTTCCGACACATTTGCCGGAAGGTTGTCAGTCCGTCTGTGTCATTGGCGGTGGAGTAGGCTGTGCCATTGCCTATCCGCAAGCAAAATATCTGCATAAAAAAGGATTGCAGGTGGATACCATTGCAGGATTCCGCAACCGGGATATTGTGATTTTGGAAGAAGAATTCCGGGCATGCAGTGACAATTTGTACCTGTGTACGGATGATGGTTCTTATGGAACAAAGGGATTTGTTACCAACGTGTTGCAGCAGCAGCTGGATGCTGGAAAGCATTATGATGCAGTCATTGCCATTGGTCCGGTTCCGATGATGAAGTTTGTCTGCAAGGTAACGGAGCCGCAGCAGATTCCGACCATTGTTTCGTTGAATCCGATTATGATTGACGGAACCGGAATGTGTGGCTGCTGCCGGGTCACAGTAGATGGAAAAATTCGGTATGCCTGCGTGGAAGGACCGGACTTTGATGGTCATAAGGTTGATTTCGAGGAATTGATGCAGCGGAATACCACCTATCGGGCACAGGAACGGGAAGCAGATTGCAGAATGATGCAGCAGGCAGAACATCTGACTGCAAAGGAGGCGTGATTGAAGTATGGCAGGAAAGGTAAACTTGTCACAGAAGAAAGTGGAGATGCCAGTACGGGATCCAAAGGAACGTGCACGTGTCTTTCAGGAAGTTGCAACAGGCTATACGCCGGAAATGGCAATGGAAGAGGCAACACGCTGCCTGCATTGTAAAGCGGCACCTTGCGTAAAGGGCTGTCCGGTCGGTGTGCAGATTCCGAACTTCATTCAGGAAATCGTAAAAGGTGATTTTGCAAAGGCTTATCAGGTGATTACGCAGACCAATCGGCTGCCGGCTGTTTGCGGTCGTGTCTGTCCGCAGGAAAATCAGTGTGAAGGTCTTTGTGTACGTGGAAAAAAAGGCGAACCGGTTGGCATTGGCCGCCTGGAGCGGTTTGCTGCGGATTACGCCCGCAACCATCCAGAAGAAACAAACAGCGCAGGAGAACCGATTGTTTCCAATGGAAAAAAAGTGGCAGTCATTGGCGGAGGCCCGGCTGGTCTGACTTGTGCAGGCGATCTGGCACGGCTTGGCTATGCTGTTACCATCTTTGAGGCATTTCAGGTTGCTGGCGGTGTCCTGATGTATGGCATCCCGGAATTCCGTTTGCCGAAGGAAATCGTGCAGCAGGAAGTGCACAGCTTGGAAGAGCTGGGCGTTACCATTTCGCCAAACATGGTAATTGGAAAGATTTTATCCGTAGAGGAACTGATGCAGGATGGTTATGAAGCTATTTTCATCGGATCCGGTGCCGGACTGCCACGTTTTATGGGCATTCCCGGAGAGGGACTGGTCGGCGTTTGTTCTGCCAATGAGTACCTGACCCGAATCAATTTGATGAAGGGGTATCGGGAGGATCATGCGACACCTGTCCTGCATTCCAAGGCAGTTGCAGTAGTCGGCGGTGGAAACGTTGCCATGGATGCTGCCAGAAGTGCATTGCGAATGGGCGCAGAGCATGTTTATATTGTTTACCGCCGTTCGGAGGCTGAGATGCCGGCACGTTTGGAGGAAGTACACCACGCAAAAGAAGAAGGCGTAGAATTTATGACGCTTTGCAACCCGGTACAGGTTGTCGGAGACGATACTGGACGGGTTTGTGGAATGGACTGCATTCGGATGGAACTGGGCGAACCGGATGCTTCCGGTCGGCGCAGACCGGTGGAAATCCCAGATAGTACATTCCGCTTGGAAGTGGATACTGTCATTATGTCCATCGGGACTTCTCCCAATCCGCTGCTTCGTACCACGACGGAGGGTCTGGAAGCCAACGCAAGAGGCTGCTTGATTGTCAATGAAGAAACCATGGCAACCACGAAGGAAGGCGTTTATGCAGGCGGAGACGCTGTGACAGGCGCTGCAACGGTTATTCTGGCAATGGGTGCAGGGAAGAAAGCTGCACAATCCATCGATCAGTACTTGCAGGGAAAGCAGGCGTAACCACTGGAATCATGCAGGAAATTCCTGCTGACAATTGTACTTGTTTTCAATTTGCATATTTTGTCTGAGAACAGGTACTGGAAAGAAAGGAAGGAAAACTATGAACATGAAACATGCAGCAAAGGCAGCTCTGTGGGCTGGCGCAATGACCGCAGTGCTGGCAATGGGTACCATTTCTGCCAGTGCATCCTCCGGAGGTTCCGGAAGCGGCGGCGGAATGGGCTTTTATCTGATCTTTATGATCCTTCTGTTTGTCGTGATGTATCTGATTTTGATTCGTCCGCAAAAGAAGAAGGAAAAGGAAACGCAGGCCATGCAGCGCAGTGTGCAGATTGGGGACGAAATTGTCACCATCGGCGGAATTGTGGGACTGGTTTTACGTACAACCGAAGATAGCATTGTCATTGAAACTGGCGGGGACCGCAATAAGCTGCGGATCAAGAAGTGGGCCATTCAGGAAAACCTGACGGTGAAGGAAACCATCGAAAAGGACAAGAAGGCAAAGGCTGCTGAAGTCAAGAGCAAGAAGGACAAGAAAAAGAAGAATTCTGATGACAAGGCAGAGGAAAAGTCTATGCTGAAGGACGAGTAAGATCGTCCAATTGCTGGAATCCTAATTTTATTCCACAACAAAAAGAGACGATTTACGATCGTCTCTTTTTTGCATGGATGCCGCCGTTCCTGCATAGAATGAAGCAGGATAGGAGGCTGAGCGCAATGGGACATCATAAGAAACCTTGCAAAATGGACTGCCTGAGAAACAACCGCATTTGGTGTACCTCTCTTTCGGTTTTGGCTGGCTTGGTAGCCGCAATGATTTGTATTTCCTGTTTTTCTGTATTGATGACCAAGATGGATGCACCAGATTTGCTGATTTCGTGCATGGCATGTTTGGCGCTTTGTGTCGGCAGTTTTACCACCGGCTATGTGGCAGCACGGCAGAGACGGCGGCATGGATTTCTCATCGGTCTGAGCTGCGGTCTGGTGATGTATTGTATCATCTTTTTAACTGGTATTGTCATTCTGCGCAGTTTTGCCTGTGCCGGAACGCCCATGAAGCTGCTGCTCATCATTCTTTGCAGTGGGATTGGCGGAATTGTGGGCGTGAATTCCAAAATGCGCCGTCCGCCTCGATGAAAGCCGATAAAAAGATTCGAACAGACTGGAAGATGTAAATTTTTTATATCTTTGTGGAATAGGCTTGAAAGAAATCAAAAAATGTGTTATAATATATAAAATTGTTATGTTTGGGGAGGGTTTTCTGTGAAGCACATCAGAACAATCAACAAGGCTAATCTGAAGGCATCTGCTGAAAAGGGCGGCTGCGGAAAGTGTCAGGCTTCTTGTCAGTCTGCATGTAAGACATCCTGCACGGTTGCCAATCAAAAATGCGAGCACTAATCGAATGTGCCAATTGAAGACATGCAAAATCCGCATCCTCAACAGGGTGCGGATTTGTCTCTAGGGCACTTCTAAAAATCTATGAGGCAGCTTCCAACTTCTTCTGGATTTTTAGAAGTGCCCTCTATGAATTCCATCAGAAAATGAAAGGTGAAAGTCATGATACATAAATATAAACTGGCTGGCTATAATGTCGTGTTGGATGTGTTCAGCGGCGGCGTGCATCTTGTGGACGAGCTGACCTACGATATGCTGGACAATGTTGCACCGCCTCTGGCAGAGGAATGTCCCCCGGAAGTTGTGGAAAAGCTGTCCCGCTTTTATGACAAAGAAGAGATTTTGAGTTGCTATGCAGAAGTCTTGGAAGCTTATCGGGAAAAGATTCTGTTTTCCGAAGATGACTATGAAAAGTATGCCAATTATGCGGTCGCTTCTCCGGTAAAGGCCATGTGTCTGTTGATTGCCATGGACTGTAATTTGCGCTGTGAGTACTGCTTTGCTTCAACAGGAGATTACGGTGCAGGCAGAAAGCTGATGACGGTAGAAACTGGAAAGAAGGCAATTGATTTCCTGTTGGAAAAGTCCGGAAACCGGGAAAACCTGGAAGTAGACTTCTTTGGCGGAGAACCGCTGATGAATTTTGAAGCGGTTAAGCAGATTGTAGACTATGCTCGCAGCAAGGAACAGGAATACCATAAGAACTTCCGCTTTACCATTACCACAAACGGCATGCTGCTGAATCAGGATAACATCGATTATATCAACCGGGAAATGTCCAATGTGGTATTGTCCATTGACGGCAGAAAAGAAGTCAATGACCGTACCAGAAAGCGGGTAGACGGCAAGGGCAGTTACGATCGTATTGTACCAAAGTATCAGGAATTGGTGCAGCAGCGTGGGGACAAGGAATATTATGTGCGCGGTACCTATACCAAATACAATCTGGACTTTACCAATGATGTATTCAGCTTGCTGGATGCAGGGTTCGACCAGATCTCGGTAGAACCGGTTATGGCAGATCCTAGCCAGCCGTATGCGCTGACTGAAAAGGACTTGCCGGTGATTTTCCGGGAATACGAACGCCTGATGGAACAAATTTTGGAATATGAAAAAACAGGCAAGAAGTTTAACTTCTTCCACTTTATGCTGGATCTGGATCAGGGCCCATGTGCCATTAAGCGGCTGCGTGGCTGTGGCTGCGGCAATGAATATGTTGCGATTACACCGGACGGAGATATTTATCCCTGTCATCAGTTTGTCGGCATCGAAGAATATAAGATGGGCAATCTGGATCAGAAGCAATTTAACTTGGAAATGAAGGCAGACTTTGCCCGGACGCATATTTACAGCAAGCCGGACTGCAAGGAATGTTGGGCACGCTTTTATTGCAGCGGAGGCTGCAACGCCAACAACTATCAGTATGCCGGAGATGTGCATAAGGCACATAAACTCTCCTGCGAGATTGAGAAAAAGCGCCTGGAATGTGCCATTGTACTGAAAGCCATTCGCATGGAACAGGCACAGGCAAAAGCCGAGGCAGAAGCTGCGGAACAGGCAGAATAAAACCAAACAAAGTCAAATAAAAAGCAGATTCCAATCTTTGAAAATTGGAATCTGCTTTTTTGTTGCTGAAAATGGGATTACTTGCTTTCGGCACCAATCTGAATGGCTTTCATATTGGCTTCAATCAGATGCGCACGTTTTGGTGGAATGCACTTTTCCATTGCCTTTTGTACGGTCTCCATGGAGAAGAGTCCCGTATCTGCCAGCATTTTGCCCAGCAGAACCATATTGGCAGCGCCGTTTAAACCTGCCTGCGTTGCCAGGTCAGTTGCAGGCAGTGCAACTGCTGTGATATCTGTTCGCTCACAGGTTTCGTCTACGACGGAGTTATCCAGGTAGACACTGCCGCCAGGCTGTACAGCATCAATAAACTTTACAAAGGACGGGCCATTCATGGCAATTAAGTAATTCGGTGTAGTAACCAGCGGAGAGCCGATCAGTTCATCGGAAATACAGACGGAACAGTTTGCCGTACCGCCACGCATTTCAGGGCCATAGGACGGCAGCCAGGAAACTTCCTTTCCATCCATCAGACCGCAGTATGCCAGAATCTTGCCGGCAAACAGAATTCCCTGTCCGCCGAATCCGGCTAAAATAATTTCTGTTGTCATATTACTTTGCCGCCTCCTCTGCTGTGACATCCTTATAAACGCCGAGCGGATAATATGGAATCATCTTATCCTTTACAAACTGCATGGATTCTGCCGGAGAAAGTCCCCAGTTGGTGGGGCAGGTAGAGAGCACTTCGATGATGGAAAGACCACGCTTTGCCTTTTCATTTTCGAACGCCTTGCGGATGGCTTTTTTTGCCTCCCGGATATGCGGAACAGAGTCAATGGCAACACGCTGTGCCAGTGCTGTACCGCTGAGGGTTGCCATCATCTCGCAGATGCGGATGGGGTAACCAGCAGTTTCTGTATTCCGGCCGAATGGAGTTGTTTGGGTAACCTGTCCCGGCAGGGTAGTCGGTGCCATCTGACCGCCGGTCATGCCATACGTGGTGTTGTTGATAAAGATTACTACGATATTTTCGCCTCTGGTTCCAACGTGAACCGTTTCAGCGGTACCGATTGCAGCCAGGTCGCCGTCTCCCTGATAGGAGAAAACAAACTTGTCCGGGTTGGTACGTTTTACGCCGGTTGCAACAGCCGGTGCACGGCCATGCGGTGCTTCGATGACATCGCATCCAAAATAGTTATAGGACATAACCGAGCAGCCAACCGGAACTACGCCGATGGTATCTCCTTCAATGCCCATTTCGTCCATTACTTCACAAACCAGACGGTGCACAATGCCGTGTCCGCAGCCCGGGCAAAAGTGCGTCGGTACGTCCAACAGTGCATGGGGTCTTTGAAAAACTGCTGCCATTATGCTTCTCCTCCCATTAACTTTTTGATTTCTGCCAATACTTCTGCCGGAGTCGGGATGACACCGCCGGTTCTGCCAAAGAAAGCAACCGGACGAGAGCAATTGATTGCCAGACGAACATCGTCAATCATCTGTCCCATGGACATTTCCACGCAGAGCAGCTGGCTGGCGTGGGCAATGGCCTGATTCAGTTCCTTCTTCGGGAACGGCCACAGCGTCTTCGGACGGAACAGACCGACCTTCAAACCTTGTTTCCGAGCTGTCATAACTGCGGATTTTGCAACACGGGCAGAAGCACCATATGCAGTAACCACCAGCTCTGCATCGTCACATTGATACAGTTCAGCATCGGTTTCGTGTTCTTCAATGATGGCATAGCGCTCGAACCGCTCCTTGACGTTCTTTTCCAGCAGCGGAGCATCTAAGTACAGAGAGTTGATGATGTGATGCGGACGCTTATTGCCGTGTCCGCAGGCAGCCCAGTCGGACTTGTCCGGAAGGGTTTCTCTTGCCGGCGGGAAGGTAACCGGTTCCATCATCTGGCCGAGCAGACCGTCTGCCAGGATCATAGCTGGAATGCGGTATTCATCGGCCTTGTCAAATGCCTTCATGACAGTATCTACCATTTCCTGAACGGAACAGGGTGCGAATACCAGAATATGGAAGTCGCCGTGTCCCATTGCATGGGTTGCCTGATAGTAGTCGGACTGTGCCGGCTGAATGGAACCCAGTCCAGGGCCGCCGCGCTGTACGTTGATGATAACAGCCGGCAGATCAGAGCCAGCCATATAGGAAATACCCTCTGCCTTCAGAGAAACTCCAGGAGAGGAAGAGGAGGTCATTGCACGCACGCCAGTGGAGGCTGCGCCCAGTACCATGTTTACAGCGGCGATTTCTGATTCTGCCTGTAAAAAGACACCGCCGGCTTTTTCCATCCGTTTTGCCATGTAAGCAGCAAGTTCTGTCTGCGGTGTAATGGGGTATCCAAAGAAGCATTTACAGCCTGCACGGATTGCCGCTTCTGCCAATGCTTCGTTGCCTTTCATAAGACTTCTTTCCACGGTTTGAACCTTCTTTCTATTTTTCAACTAATATTGCACAATCCGGGCATATCATAGCGCACATTGCACAGCTGATGCATGCGTTCTGATCGGTGCAGATTGCAGTAAAATAACCCTTTGCGTTTCGTTTTTCTTTTTGCAGTGCGACAATCTGTTTGGGACAGACCGTGGTACAAAGACCGCATCCCTTGCAGCGTTCAAAAATAACCTGCATTTTTTCCATATCATTTCCCTCCTTCCAATGACAGCGATTTTCCGATGTGGACAGCTGCTTACTCTGGATCCTGATCCCAGATGGCTTTCACATAAACGGAAACCGGAAGACCGTTTGGAACCTGAACGGCCAAATGCTCTGGATAAGTGGTGTAAACCAGTGGTATGCCGGCAGCAGCAGCGATTTGCTCGCCGTACGAAACCGATTGTTCAATCAATTTTGCAGTTGTTTCCCGTCCCAGGTTGGAATTGTTGACAATTCCAGTATGCCGCATCCGGGAAACGGCTTCGATTTCCTGCATCAGTTCCAATGCCTCCTGCGGCTGTTCCGTTAGATAGCGGTAGCGGTTGACCACATACAGCATGTCCATATCTGCCTGATAAGCCGAAAGGGCATCTGCATAGCGTCCCAGACCGATTGCACCGGCATCATCGCCGCCTACATCAATGATCAGATAGCCTGGTTCATATGCCATTCGTTCAACATCAAAAGAAATGGCTGGAATATCCAGACTGGTGTTGGCATACATAGAGGCTGCAAGTGTGATGCCATTTTTTTCGAACAGATCTTGAAAATCTGCTGTTCGGAAGTATGGATTCACGATATCAAAATCAACAATGGTGACCTTTTCCTGCTGCTTTGCCAATTGCATGGCAAGGTTCACGGAGAGGTTCGTTTTCCCGGATCCGTAGTGACCGGTAATGATTGTAATTTTTTTCATAGCAACTCCTTTTGCGCACTTGTTTTTCTGACGTTTGTGTCATGCTGTTGGCTGCACAAGTATTCGATTCAAACCGATTGAATCGGATTGCGCCAGTCTCACTGTATGCGTGGTGCACCTTTTATTATACCACAGGATTCTCGGAAATGCAACAAAAAAGAATTGGATTTTTCTACAGTTCCTCTGGGTAATACATGCCCCAGTCCTGTCGAATTTTTGTCATGAGTGCCATGACATCTTTTGTATAATGGAGATACATATTGTCCGCTTCACCGGAGGCTGCACGTTCCATGTCTTCCACTTCGTAGCGCAGGGCTTCCTTGGTATCGCCGGCGGTGATGGTTTCCTGATGTCCGTCTGCGTTGTAGGTAATGACTGCCGCTTCTCCACGTGGATAGTTGAAGAGCTCTACATAGCCTTTCTCAAAGGAAATGGTGCCGCGTTTCGGCTGTTTGGCATGCAGGGAAAGCAGCACCGTTGCCAGTTCTTCCTCCGCATTTTTCAGTAGAATACCAGCGCTTTCATCGACACCGGTTGGTGCATACTTTACCTGAGACAGCACTTCTGTCGGCTGAGAGGAGAAGAACCATCGTACAAAGGATAGGGCATAGACCCCAATGTCCAGCATGGCACCGCCGGCAAGTTCCCGGCTGAAAAAACGGTTGGACATATCATATACCTTGTCGCTGCCAAAGTTCATCTGCACCAGACGAAGTTTCCCTAGGGTGCCGGTATCCATGATTTCCCGAAGTTTTCGATAGATGGGCATATGATAAATGGTCATGGCTTCTGCCAGTACCACATGATGCTGTTCTGCAAGGGCAATCGCTTCCTCCAGTTCCGCACTGTTTAGCGTAATGGATTTCTCACAGAGGACATGTTTTCCGGCAGCAAGTGCCTGCCGAAGAAAGCGAATGTGCGTATTATGCGGGGTAGAAATATAGATAATCTCTACATTGGGATCGGTAAATACATCTTCGATTTGATCGTATACGTTTGGAATGCCGTACTGTGCAGCAAATGCAGCTGCTTTGTCATGGGTACGATTTGCCACTGCATACAATGTTTGACCGCGTTCTGCCATGGCTTGTGCCAGTTCATGGGCAATGACCCCACAGCCCAGTGTTGCCCAGCGATATGGTTTCATAAGAAGTCCCTCTTTTCTAGAATCAATCACAGGGCATGCGCCCAGCATCTTCATTATACCCAATGTTGCAGCAGATGTCAAATTCGAAAGGATTCGCTGTCTTTTCGGGAAAAAGAGTTGACACCCTTCTCCTTTTCTGCTAAGATTAGGAATATACCAAGGAAAGAAGGTGGATCATGCGTCCCCGTTCGATTAGCTATCGGGTTGCCCTGGGTGGAATCATTGCATCGCTTTGCCTGCTGGCAATGTTTCTAACGGGTGTCATTCCTATTTTTTATATTTTGCTGCCGATGATAGCCGGCTTGCTGCTCAGCATTATGGTGACGGAAACCGGTACACGCTGGGCGCTGCTGACCTATCTTTCAGTCGGTGTGCTGTCTCTTTTTATGACGCCCAATAAGGATGCGGCAATGATTTTTCTGCTCTTCTTTGGCCACTATCCCATTGTGGTTCCCTTTTTACAAAAAATTCGACTGCCTTTTCTTCGCATTTTGCTGAAGCTGCTTCTTTTTAATGGCTGCATGCTAGCGTATTTTGGCATCATGGTCTATGTGCTGGGCATTCATGATTTGCTGGAACAAATGGGAGAATTTGGGCGCTATGGTGCATGGATGTTATTGGGAACCGCAAACATGATGTTTCTCTGCTATGATTATACCATGAAGAATAGCACCGTTTTATATGAGCGGTACTTAAAGCCGAAAATTTATCCCAAACAATAGGTATGTGCCGATACTTTTTGCGCATACTGCTAGCAGGAGGGATGCAGCATGCATACCATTGCATTATTTGATGTAAAATCATACGACCGAATTTGGTTTGATCAGCTGAATCAGCACTATCAAATCAAATATTTTGAGCCGAAATTAACCATGGATACGGTTTCTTTGGCTGCCGGCTGTCAGGCCGTGGTGCCGTTTGTCAACGATACCCTGGATGCAGCCGTAATCGATGCGCTCTGCCGACAAAACGTAGCGGTGATTGCCCTGCGGTGTGCAGGATTCAATCATGTAGACCGAGCCGCAGCAAAGGGGAGAATTCCCGTGCTGCGGGTTCCAGGATATTCCCCGTATGCAGTTGCAGAACATACGATGGGACTGCTGCTGGCACTGAACCGAAAGATTCACAAGGCATATTTCCGTACCAGAGACTTCAATTTTTCTTTGAATGGATTGATTGGATTTGATCTGCATGGAAAGACGGTGGGGGTAATTGGAACCGGGAAAATCGGGCAGGTATTTGCAAGAATCTGTAAGGGGTTTGGCATGCAGGTGCTGACCTATGACCCTTATCCGATCGAAGATCCTGCTTTTGAATCGGTTTCGCTGGAAGAATTGTTTCGGCGCAGCGATGTGATTTCGCTGCACTGTCCGCTGACGGAACAGACCCGGCATTTGATTTGCAGGGAAACCATTGCCCAGATGAAGGATGGCGTTTACCTGCTCAACACGTCGCGGGGTATGCTGATTGAAAGTCAGGCGCTGCTGGACGCACTCCAGCAAAAGAAGATTGCCGGAGCCGGATTGGATGTCTATGAAGAGGAGACAGACTGCTTTTTTGAAGACTGCTCTGAGCAATTGCAGCGGGATACAGTGTTATCTTTGCTGCTTTCTATGCCCAATGTGATTCTGACATCCCATCAGGCATTTCTCACGACGGAGGCGCTGCGGAATATTGCAGAAGTGACCTTCCAAAATTTAGATGCTTTTTTTGCCGGTGCGCCGCTTCAGAATCAGATTCCAGAAGGTTAAAACCTGTATCAATAGGAATTGCTGGTTGTGGACGGAAACCAGGGCGCCTTGCCCTGGACTGCACCGGTTTCGTTTGAAAAGGAGAGTTATAAGATGAAATTACCCAAACAAGTTGCTGATCAAATAGAAGCCAATCAGTCGGAAATGCTGGAAACACTGCGCACGCTGATTGCATTTCCAAGCATTGCAACGGCGGAGCCGGAAGACGGCTATCCATTCGGAAAGCCTTGCGCCGATGCACTGCGGTTTATGCTGCAAAAAGCGGAGCAGATGGGATTTTCTGCTCAGAATTTTGATGATTACATAGGTTCTGTGGATTGGATGCCAGAAGCTCAGCAACAGCCGGAATTGGGCATCCTTTGCCATTTGGATGTGGTGCCGGTGCTGGCAGAAAATTGGTCTTCTGACCCATTTGTCATGGAGGAACGGGACGGCTGTTTATTTGGCAGAGGCTGCATCGATGATAAAGGGCCTGCCGTTGCCGTTTTGTATGCGATGAAAGCCATTCGGGATGCAGGGATTCCGCTTCAGAAAAATGTACGCTTTATCATGGGCTGCAATGAAGAAAACGGCTCTTCCGATCTGGAGTATTATCAGGCACATGCAGCAATGCCGCCGCATGTCTTTACACCGGACGGCAACTATCCTTTGATTTCCATTGAGAAGGGAATGCTGCGCCTGCAAATTCAGAAGCAAATCAACGATCCGATTTGCTTCATGCAGGCTGGAACAGCGCCCAATGCCGTTCCGGCTGTGGCAGAGGCACAGCTTACAATTGCACCGCAGGTACCGGTAGAGCAGGCACATTTGACGGTACAGGGCAATACCTGGCAGTATACCGGACTGGCAGCGCATGCTTCCACACCGCAAACAGGGGACAATGCCATTACGGGTTTGTGTACGGCACTGGCACAGGATGCTCGGTTTAGCGACTGTCAGGCTTTGTTGCAGCTTTTCCCGCATGGTGTAACCGATGGCAGCGGATTGGGAATTGCCTGCACCGATGAAACATCGGGTGCATTGACCTGTATTTGCAGTATGTTGACGTTGGAAGATGGCTGTATGACCGGTACGGTAGACATTCGGTTTCCGCTTTGTACTAGCAAGGAAGCGCTGCTGCAACAGCTTCAGGAGCGTTTTGCAGCGTATGGCTTTTCCTGCGAAGCACTGCTTGCCAGCGATCCGCATTGTGTGCCGGAATCGGATCCGTTTGTGCAGACGCTGCTGGCAGTATATGAAGCAGAAACTGGGCAGCCAGGGCAGTGCCTTGCCATTGGCGGCGGAACGTATGTGCACGATATTCCAGGCGGCGTGGCATTTGGTGCAGAATTTCCCGGCTGGGATTATCACATGCACGGTGATGATGAATTTATGCCGCTTGCACATCTGATACAGGATGTGCGGATGATTGCGGCTGCCATTCTGGCATTGTGCGCAGAGGAAAAGTAGCTTTTTTAATGTGCGCAGGTTTGCAGAATGACGCCGGCTGCAATGGCAGAGCCAATCACGCCTGCGACATTCGGGCCCATTGCATGCATCAGCAGGAAGTTATTCGGGTTGGCTTCTGCGCCGACCTTCTGGCTGATGCGGGCAGCCATGGGGACTGCCGAAACGCCGGCACTTCCAATCAAAGGATTGATGGTTCCGCCGGATAGTCTGCAGAGCAGTTTTCCAAGCAGGATGCCGCACGCTGTTCCAATGGAGAAAGCGACAGCGCCCAGCAGCATGACCTTTCCGAATTCCCAGTGCAGAATTTTATCTGCTTGTGTGGTGGCACCAACGGAAACGCCTAGAAAAATGGTAATGCTATTCATCAATGCATGCTGTGCGGTTTCAGACAATCGGTCGCAGACACCGCTTTCTTTGAATAAGTTTCCGAGCATCATCATGCCAACCAAAACAGCAGCATCCGGTACCAGAAGGGAAACCACCAGTGTGACCAAAATGGGAAAACAGATTTTTTCCCGTTTGGATACGGTGCGCAGCTGCTGCATGGGAATGGCACGTTCTGCTTTTGTGGTCAGCAATTTCATAATGGGAGGCTGTAGGATGGGCACCAGCGCCATGTATGTATAGGCGGCCAGTGCGATGGTTCCTGTACTGATTCGGTTGGAAGTTCCGGTGAGCAATTGCGACGATACAAAGATGGAAGTAGGGCCGTCTGCACCGCCGATGATGGCAATGGAACCGCTTTCTGCCGGGGAAAATCCAAGCAGTGCTGCTCCGATATACGTGAAGAAAATGCCACCTTGTGCAGCAGCACCCAATAAAAAGCTTTTGGGGTTGGCAATCAGTGGGCCAAAGTCCGTCATAGCACCAATGCCCAAAAAGATCAGCGGCGGAAAAATACCGGCCTTTACGCCAATATATAACAGATCCAGCAGACCGCCCTCGTTCAGAATGCGCTGGTAGGAATACGTATGCGTAACGGGATCTGCCGTCCAGAGCTCTGGATGATAAAGTCCTGCGCCGGGCAAATTGGTTAGAAGCATGCCGAATGCAATGGGAACCAGTAACAGCGGTTCAAATTTTTTGGCAATGGCAAGATAGAGCAAGAAAAATCCCAGAAGCAGCATGACCAGTTCCCGCCAGCTCATGCCAACCAGACCGCTGGACTGCCAGAGGGAAGAAACAGTGTGTAGAATGGTGTGCCAAATGGTACTCATGACGATCTCCTTTCTGGATGGGGGAGAAATGGACGGGTCTGCTCTTGTATGGAAACGACTGTCCAATTGCTGTGGAATGCAGCAGGTTGCTCTTTGCCGTCTGTCGGCAATGCAGGAGTCTTTGTGGGTTCTGGTTCCAATACGATAGCAAGTGCTGCTCCAATGGCAGCTGCCAGGGCGGTTTCTTCTGCTGCAAAGGAATTGGAATGGGGTGCCTGCTGGATGGGCTGCGGTGCTTCTGTTGAGCTGGGCGGATCCATTGTAGTGGGCGGTTTGGCACGGCAAAGCCGGCTGCTGAGAGAAACCAGCCAGATGAGCAGTCCGAGCGTGCCTAACACAACCAAGAGACCGGTCAGCACCAATGCGAGAACATCCGCAGCAGTCTGACCTTGCAGAAGAAGACGGGACATTGAAAAACGCTCCTTTCCAAGAGATGGGAGTGGATAGTTTGGAAACAACGGCTGTTGAATCAATAGGAGGAATACAAACATGAATCATTTACGAGCGCTCTTTGCAACGCCAGCCAGTCTTACCATGCAGGCGACTGGAACAGAGGTAACGGATGCCACACCGGATAAAGTGGTGGATCAGGTTGCCGATGTGGTCAATCAGGAAGTCGATCACGCAACAAATGTACTAAGCAGTATTTTTAAACCGCTGCAAGCAGCCATTCCGGATTTGATTTTTGCCGGACTGGTTCTGATCTTTGGGCTTATCATCATCAAATTTCTGCTCAAACTGATTGGGCACGCATTGTCCCGCAGTCGATTAGACGGAATTATGGCGGGCTTTTTAAAGTCGCTGATTAAAATTGTCTTGCATGTGCTGTTGTTTATCATCGTCATGTCCATGCTGCATGTGCCAATGACCTCTATTATTACGGTGCTCGGTTCTGCCGGTGTGGCAGTTGGTCTTGCGCTGAAAGACAGCCTTTCCAACTTGGCAGGCGGATTTATTGTTCTGTTCTCCAAGCCGCTGAAGGAAGGGGACACGGTACAGGTGGAAGGCTGTACCGGAAAGGTAGAATCCATCAGCATTCTGTATACCAAGATCATTACTCCGGATAACACCACGGTCTATATTCCAAACGGTACCGTTTCTTCTTCGAAGATTATCAACTATACCGATAAGGAACTGCGACGGGTCGATTTTGCATTTGGAATTGGCTATGAGAATGACATTGAGCAGGCACGGCAAGTGATTTTGCATACTGTTTCGTCGCATCCGCTGGTTTTGTCGGATCCTGCACCAGAGGTACATGTCAATGCCCATTTAGATAGTGCTGTGGAATTAAAGGCTTGGGTATGGGTCAAGAGTGAACATTACTGGCCGGTTTATTATGCTGTCATGGAGCAAGTGAAACTTGCATTTGATCAGCATGGCATCAGCATTCCGTATCCGCAGTTGGACGTACACCATCCGGATGCTTCTTCTGATCGTTGAAAACGAAGCGGTGGATGTATGGCGTGTCTGCTTTTTTGCTTTGGATGTGTTTAGCATGCGCTGAAAAATGCATTTTATACGGAAATGATTAGTCGAATTTTATATAAATATAAAATATTTTGTAAAACCTCAACTTTTTTCAAAAAAGGGCTTGACAAAAGGGGCTTACATGCGTATAATATAAGTATCCTTTCTTAAAAATTTTTTCATAAAAATCCCCTTACTAAAAACCGCATCAGTCCCTCTGATGCGGTTTTTACTATTCTGTTGAAAAAAATTGCCATAAGACAGGCAAAATAAAACCCGGAACGCAAGGTTGCCATTGCGTTCCGGGTTTCTTGTTAGAAGCAGCAAAATGAAATCCATGTCACTTCTCATTTTTTGGTAGGGACAGCATCTCGCAGAATGCTGGCACGATAGGCTGCCGCAGCCTGTTCCTGCTTGTTGTCTCCAAAGGCATAGTATACATGATCTCGAATGGGATCCGGCAGGTACTGCTGTTGTACGTAATGATGAGGGTAGTCATGCGGATAGAGGTAATGCTGCCCACGCACTGTGGCTTCTGCACCGTCAAAATGTTTGTTTTGCAAATGACGGGGAAAGTCCAGTGCACCGTAGGTTTGTACATCTTCCATTGCTGCATGCATAGCACGATAGGCGCTGTTGGATTTAGGTGCTGTTGCCAGCAGGACGATGGCTTCTGCCAGCGGAATCTGTGCTTCTGGCAGTCCCAGCTGCAATGCACTGTCCACACATGCCTTGGTGATGGCGATTGCCTGCGGATAGGCAAGTCCGATGTCCTCCGCTGCAATAACCAGCAGCCGTCTGCAAAGGGAGAGCAGATCACCGGCAGTCAGTAGGCGAGCAGCATAGTGCAGCGCTGCATTTTCATCAGAGCCCCGAATGGATTTTTGCAGGGCAGAGAGTAAGTCGTAGTGTTGGTCGTTGTTGCGGTCGTACCGCATGTTGCTGCGCTGTGTCAGTTCTGTTGCCAGTTCCAGCGGAACTGTAATGCCGGACTCCTCTGTTTTACCGGACAGCGCACAGAGCTCTACGGTATTGAGTGCCTTTCGGACATCTCCGCCGCAGCCTCTGGCAATATAGGCGGAAACGCCGTCTTCCAGCTGAATCTTTTGCTGCAATTCTTCCTCCATGCAGTGAAAGCCACGCAAAACGGCACGCTCCAATGCAGCAGGAGAAACCGGACGGAATTCAAAAACAGTGGAACGGCTGATGAGGGCGTTATAAACTGCAAAGTATGGATTTTCCGTGGTGGAAGCAATCAATGTGATTTGTCCGTTTTCGATATATTCCAGCAGGCTCTGCTGCTGTTTTTTATTCAGGTATTGAATTTCATCCAGATACAGCAAAATGCCGTTCAGACTTGAAAAAGTGCCAATTTGTGCGACAACTTCCCGAATGTCTGCTGTAGAGGCAGAGGTACCGTTTAATTTATGTAATGTCATGTCCGTTCGGTCTGCCAGAATGCGGGCAATGGTGGTTTTTCCAACGCCGGACGGCCCATAAAAAATCAAATTGGGAATGCGGCCGGTTTCCAGAATGCGGCGCAGCGGCTTTCCGGGGGCAATTAAGTGTTCTTGTCCCACTACATCATCCAGTGTTTTGGGACGAATCCGGTCTGCAAGTGGAATTGCCATAGCGTGGATGCTCCTTTCTTTTTGTCTTGGATTGGTTTGAATCATCGGCAAGCTATGGCACATTATACCACAAATTTATTTGTTTTGCAATCTTTTCAGTGCTTGGATAATAGATTCTGATAGAGTGTACCAAGCGCAGCATCATAGAGCCGATTGGGTTCCACGTTCTCTGCAATCAGACGGTTTGCAAAGGAAATGGTTTCTTCCAAACTGTCGGAATAGGCTTGCAGGCAGGCATTTTCCCCTGTTCGCATATCTGTCAGAGAAACGCCGTATACAGCCGCTTGTCTAGATTTTTTTGATGCCTGGCAGGCAGTAACCTGATAAATAACCCGGTTCATCCCATATACTTCCATGTAAACAATGGTGTGTGGGTTGGTTTGATTTTGCAAATGCTTCATGTAAAGTCCTCCTGTTGATGCAATAAAATGGTTCTTTCTAAGCATAACATAGTTTTTGGGAAATGGGAATGGGAGAAAACGGCTGCTTTTGTCCCATTCCTGCTGATTTTGTCAGGCGCTTCCAAAATGCAGGATGGATCCTTGCGGAATATGGTGAAACTGCTCAATTCCAGTACGGATATTTGTGCAAAATGACACTAGAAAAAGAAAAAAGATGTTGTTATAATAAAAAGAATAGGGAGTCTGGGGACAACGGAACAACTGGAACTGGATGAAACAGATTCCATCAATTGGAGAAAGGAATTATTATGATGAAAAACAAATGGATTGCGGCATTGACCGCATGCTGCATCGGCGCCGGGGCGTTGCTGAGCAGCAGCCTGCTTTGTACAGCGGCAAATAATCAGAGCACCCACGTAGGTGACAATACTTATACCCTGTCTGTTGTACCGGAGCGAACCAGTGTTTCTGCGGAAGAAGTTGCAGAAGGAAATGTGACCGTTCATACAAAGGTGTATATCAAGGGCAATTCAGACGGCATTTTTACATCTGCATTTTTGCGCTGTAAGACAGACAGCAATCAACTGTATTTCCGGAATCTGACAACACCCAATACCAAAACAGAAACAGAGCAAACATATACCTACAGCGGCGGTACTTTTTCCACCAAGTTTTTGCCGTATTGTTTCGGAAAAGTGAGTGCAAGCGGAAAGTATAGCACCAACTGCTTCCTGCCGTCTGCGGCAGATATTGCCAACGAACCGAAGTTCGGAGCAGATTTGTACAGTGACGGAAAAGGTGGCGTATATTTTACCATTACATACTATACCGGTTATGAAAAAAATGAAGATGGAAGTTATAAGCTGGACAGCAATGGTCGTTACATTCGGACCGGAAAGACAACAGAAACCAAGTACTGTGATGTAACCGTGGACAAGGATGGAACCGGACATTATTCTTTTGATTATCTGGATCAGACCTATTTCAATCAGCTGACTTGTAATGCAACCATTCCGCATTTTGAAGCAAACTTGCCGGAAGGCACCAAAATTCCGGGCACCAATGATACATTGAGCTGGTATGCCGGAGATATTTCAAACGGGGCAAACTTCTTGGGAGAATCGGATGAGTTCCCTTATATGGAAATGGACTTGGTGATTCAGCAGGGAACTTCCAATGGTGTGTATACCATTTCCTTTGATGACTCCTACTGCAAGCTGAATAAAGTGGCAAAGGAATACTATAATTTGGACTATGAACCGGCACAGATTACAGTAGGGGAACCAACGGTTACTGTAACGGAGGCTACACTGCCGTCTTTCCTTTGCTATGCATCTTCCGATTTGACACCAATCAGTCCGGCAGATTTCTATGCGGATCAGGCAGATGCCAAGATTATGGCGACGCTGAGCTATGCAGATGGCACTACAGAAACCAAGGATATCACAGATGTAGTGCGTGGAGATGGCAGCACAGCCAGTGCATTGTATGCGCAACAGTCTGATCCTTATTGCAGTGTAGAGGTTCCGCTGTTCTATGGCAGCCAACCCTTGGTAGATGCAGGTGGCAATGCCATTACACAGAAAATTTTAATTGGCAAAAAGGGTGACGTGAATTTTGACGGAGATGTGGGGCTGGAAGATGCAACACTCACATTGACTTACTATTCGGAGCATGCAACCAATAATACTTTCTGGTTCTATGATGACATTGCAAAGGAACCGGAATTGGAAACATTGGCATATTTCCTGGCTGATATTGATACGGGTTCTCAGAACTATGGAGTAGATGGCGGTGTGATCGAATTATCCGATGCAACGCAGATTTTGACTTATTATTCGGAACGGGCAGTTGGTAATCAACCGTACTGGGATGATCTATTAAAGTAAATGACAATTCTATTATAAAAACATGCCGCCAATCGGTCTTCACTCCGATTGGCGGCAGTTTTTTTTCAGGAAAAACGTCTAGAAATAAAATTATAAAACAGCAATGACTTCTACTTCGACCAGAACGCCCTTTGGCAGTTCTGCAACACCGACACAGCTGCGGGCAGGTTTATTTTCGCCCATAGCTTCTGCGTAGACGGTGTTGAATGCAGCAAAGTCTGCTGCAACATCTTTCAGGAAGCAAGTGGTCTTTACAACATTGGCAAAAGTTGCGCCGGCTTCCTTTAAAACAGCTTCCAGGTTCTTCATAACCTGCTTGGACTGTCCGACAATATCTGTTGCTTCAACGGTTCCGGTAGCCGGATTGATGGCAATCTGTCCGGAGCTGTACAGCACATTCCCGACACGAATGGCTTGTGAATAGGGGCCGATGGCTTCCGGTGCCTGATTGGTATGAATGATTTCCATAGAGAATTCCTCCTTGACTAATCGGTTATTTTCAAACCAGCGTCGCACAAAGCACGCTTAATTTGCGCAATATGATCGTAATCCCGGGTTTCCATGGTGACACGCAGGAAGCAGCCGTTGACATCGCTGCCTTCGTTGGCACGCTCATGGTGAATGGAAATGACGTTGCCGCCCAGATCTGCAATGATCTGAGAAACCAGCTTGAGCTGTCCCGGCTTATCCAGCAGCTCGATGTTCAGACGGCAGCTTCTGCCGGACATCAGCAAGCCACGTTTGATGACACGGGAAAGAATGGTAACGTCAATGTTACCGCCGGATACCAGACAAATGACCTTCTTGCCCTTGATCGGTACCTTGTTGAACATAGCGGCTGCAACGGAAGCTGCGCCGGCACCCTCTGCAATCAGCTTTTGCTTTTCGATCAGGGAGAGGATTGCAGCGGAGATCTCATCATCGGTAACAGTGACAATTTCATCCACATACTTCTGACAGTAAGCAAATGTGTGCGGGCCAGGTTCTTTAACCGCAATGCCGTCTGCAATGGTGGAAACAGAGTCCAGACATTCAATCTTTCCATCCTGGATGGACTGATACATGCTGGGGGCGCCGCTTGCCTGTACGCCGTATACCTTGATGTTCGGGTTTAAGGACTTGATGGCAAATGCTACGCCGGAAATCAATCCGCCGCCGCCGATGGGGACAATGACTGCATCGACATCCGGCATCTGATCCAGCAGTTCCAGGCCAATGGTGCCCTGTCCGGCAATGACATCTTCATTGTCAAACGGATGGACGAATGTATAGTTTTCCTTTTCTTTCAGTTCCAATGCCTTGGCATATGCATCATCATATACGCCTTCTACCATGCAAACCTGTGCACCATAGCTCTTGGTTGCTTCTACCTTGGAGATCGGTGCACCGTCCGGCAGGCAGATCACAGCATTGATGTGATTCTTTGCAGCTGCCAACGCAACACCCTGTGCATGGTTGCCGGCAGAGCAGGCAACGACGCCCTTTGCTTTTTCCTCTTCGGAAAGCTGAGACATCATATAGTAAGCACCACGTACCTTAAAGGAACCGGTGACTTGCAGGTTTTCTGTTTTCAGGTAAATTTCACTTTCCGGATTGATTTTTGGAGCATAGATCAAATCGGTTTTCCGGATTACACTGCGCAGGACATGACTTGCCTGGTAGATTTTATCGAGTGTCAACATATTGAAAGTTCCTCCTTTATGCAGTCTGTGTCAGCAGCTGATCGATCAGCTGTCTTGCTGCACGTGCACTGCGTCCGCTCTTTTGGAGTGCAAATTGTTCTGCTTTTGCATCCAGTTCCTTTGTGTCCATGGAAAGACCTGCCTGCTGTGCCAATGCATGGACAATTTCCAGATAGAGATCTTTTTGCGGACGAGAATAGGTGACGGTAATGCCAAATCGTTCAGATAGCGAAATGCGTTCCTGTACAGTGTCATTCTGATGCTTGTCGCTGCCGTCATCAAAAGTTTCTTTGACCAGATGACGGCGGTTGCTGGTGGCATAAATGACGGTGTTTTTCATACGTGCAGCAGCGCTTCCTTCCAGCATGGCTTTTAGAGTTCCGAAGTTGGGGTCATCTTCTGAGAAGGTCAGGTCATCAATGAAGAGAATAAACTTCAACGGATTCTGGCATAAGTGATCCATCAGCTGCGGAATGTAGCGAAGCTGATCTTTATTCAGCTCAATCAAACGCAGGCCATCCTTTTGGAAGGCATTGGCAATCGCCTTGACGGTTGCAGATTTTCCGGTTCCGGCATCGCCAGCCAATAGTACATTGGAGGCATAATTGCCTTTCAAAAGTGCACGGGTATTTTCTACAACGATCTTCCGTTCCCGTTCGTAACCGACCATTTTTTCCAGGCAGATGGGATCCGGATACTGAACCGGCAGCAGTTCTCCGCCACCGTCTACAGTGAACATGTGATACTGTGCATAAATGCCATATCCGTGTCGACTGATTTCTGCGACACGCTGTTGGTATAATGTATATAAATCGGTTGGATGCGTTTGCCAGCAGGGGAGCGGAATCTGCGTCTGCATTTCTGCCTGCACCTGTGCCGGTGTCAGCATGGCAATGCGGCTGAGCAGTTTCAGTTCTGTTTGCAGACATTTGCACATGTTGTCAGAAACCGATTCTCCTGCACCGACACGGCGCACATAGATGTTTTCATGCTGTAAAACGATTCGTTCCAGGTAGCTAGTGAGGTCGTCCTCTTTGTCGTACAGTGCCGCAACCATGGCACTGTAAAACCGAATTTGCGCCGGTGTATTATCAGGATCCGTGTGACAGAACTGCATCAGTGCACGAATAACAGGATCCTGTTGTAAGCTTCGGAAAATAACCAGTGCGTCCAGGCCGTAGCCCAGTTCTTCTCTTGGAGTCATAGGGATTCTTCCTTTTTTGTGGATTTTCAAACAGTCCGAATGGGGACTGCGGTTTTATGCCAGCAGTTCTATAATCTTTTCGGTGCAAGCTGTAGTAGAGAGCGGTGTAACGCCTTCTCCGGCAAGATCAGCAGTCCGATAGCCGGCATTCAGATAAGCGTCAACAGCATCTTCAATTGCCTGTGCTTCCTGATCCAAATTGAAAGAATACCGTAGCATCATGGCAGCAGACAGAATGGTTGCAACCGGGTTGGCAATGTTCTGACCAGCGATATCCGGTGCAGAACCGTGAATCGGTTCATACATGCCACGTGTGCCTTCTCCCAGAGAAGCAGATGGCAGCATACCGATGGAACCGGTGATCTGAGAAGCTTCATCAGACAGAATGTCACCGAACATGTTGGAAGTTACTACAACATCAAACTGACGCGGATTCTTGACCAGCTGCATAGCGGCATTGTCTACCAGCATATCGGTGCAGGTAACGTCCGGATAATCCTTTGCAACATCGTGTACAATTTCCCGCCACAGACGAGAACTTTCCAATACGTTTGCCTTATCAATGGAAATGACATTTTTATTCCGTTTCCGAGCGGTTTCAAATGCAACCTTTGCAATACGGCGTACTTCCATTTCGCTGTAGCATTCGGTGTCGTATGCTTCCGGGCCATATTTTCCGTCCCGTCTGCCACGTTCGCCGAAGTAAATTCCGCCGGTCAGTTCCCGTACCATCATGATATCAAAGCCCTTTGCTACGATATCTTCCCGAAGCGGACAATCGCCCTTCAATGCCGGGTACAGTTTTGCCGGACGCAGGTTGGTGAAGAGTCCCAATGCTTCCCGGATACCGAGCAGGGCCTTTTCCGGACGCAGATGCGGCGGCATTGCATCCCACTTGCAATGTCCAACGGCACCGCCGACTGCACCCAGCAGAACGCTGTCGCTTGCCAGACAACCGTCAATGGTTTCCTGCGGAAGCGGTACACCGGTTGCGTCAATGGCACATCCGCCAATCAGGTAAGGGGTGAACTGGAACGTATGTCCATATTTTTCTGCAACTTTTTTCAGCACAGCAACTGCGCTGTCTACGATTTCCGGGCCGATTCCGTCGCCGCGGAGCAATGCAATATTAAAATTCATGAGAAGGACTCCTTTTTGTTCAGATTCTCAGAGAAAGCGAGTTGATTTCTCCAGATACTTCTCTATTATACATCATACCTGTGAAGATTACAAGATTTTTGTGAAAATTCTGCATTTCGCTATAAAAAACCGATGCAGAGCGAGCCTGCATCGGTGAATTTTGTTGGGGAATGAAGAGTTTAAATCGATGTGTTCCGTTTGGATTGATTTGGCTGAGGAGGTGTGCCGTCCATTTTGTAATGTAGAACAACATGGCTTACGGTGTGCTGAAAAAAATAATGTAAGAGAAACTTTCGTTTTTGAGGAAACACGCCTATAACCAAAAAAGCTGCTGTGCCATTTGATTGGTACAGCAGCTTTTTGATAGATAAAGTTCGTGTGAAATTCTTATTTTACAGCGCCCTTTTTAATGGATTCAATCAGACCGCCGTTGGCAATAATGGTCTGAATGAACGGTGGGAACGGAGCAGCTTCAAAGGAAACGCCTGTGGTCTTGTCCAACAGAATGCCGTTGTCCAGGTCAGCTTCCACAATGTGCCCTTCTTCGATTGCTTCCGCAGCAGCCGGGCATTCTACGATTGCCAGACCGATATTGATGGAGTTGCGGTAGAAAATCCGTGCAAAACTCTTCGCAATGACCAGTGCAATGCCGCTTTCCTTAATAGCAAGCGGTGCATGCTCTCTGGAGGAGCCGCAGCCGAAATTTTCGCCGGCAACCATGATATCGCCAGGCTTTACCCGCTTGGTAAAGGTGGTGTCCAGGTCTTCCATGCAGTGGGAGGCAAGTTCCTTCTTATCAATGGTATTCAGATATCTTGCCGGAATGATGACATCTGTATCAACGTTATCTCCGTATTTGATGACAGTTCCTTCAAATTTCATCTTACAGTACCTCCTTCGGATCGGTAATTCTGCCGGTGATGGCGCTGGCTGCTGCAACAGCCGGGCTTGCCAGGTAAACTTCAGATTCCGGGTGTCCCATTCTGCCGACAAAGTTTCGGTTGGTCGTGGAAACAGCGCGTTCTCCGGCTGCCAGAATGCCCATATGACCACCCAGACAAGGACCACAAGTCGGAGTAGAAACTACGCATCCAGCTTCGATAAAGGTCTTCAGCAAGCCATTCTCCATTGCTTTCAGATAGATTGCCTGTGTGGCTGGAATGATGATCGCACGAACATGCTTGGCAACTTTTTTGCCCTTCAGGATGGAAGCAGCTTCTTCCATATCCCGATAGAATCCATTGGTGCAGGAGCCGATAACAACCTGATCGATTTTCACATCGCCCACTTCATCAATGGTACGGGTGTTGCCCGGCAGATGCGGGAAGGCAACAGTAGACTTGATCTGAGACAGATCAATTTCATACGTTTTTTCATAAACAGCATCTGGATCTGCCTGATAAATAACAGGTTTCCGGTCACTGTGTGCAGCAATATAGTCCAAAGTCTGCTGATCTACTTCAAAAATACCGTTTTTCGCACCGGCTTCAATTGCCATGTTGGTCATGGTGAGCCGGTCACTGATGGACAGACTGGAAACACCTTCGCCGGTAAATTCCATAGAACGGTACAGCGCACCGTCTACGCCGATCATGCCGATGATGTGCAGGATGACATCCTTACCGGAGATATACGGATTCAGCTTGCCCTTGAGGACAAAGCGAATGGCAGAAGGCACTTTGAACCATGCCTTGCCGATTGCCATGCCGCATGCCATGTCGGTTGAACCAACACCGGTGGAGAAGGCACCCAGTGCACCGTAGGTACAAGTATGGGAGTCTGCACCGATGACTACATCACCGGATACAACCAGTCCTTTTTCCGGCAGCAGCGCGTGTTCAATGCCCATTTGTCCCACATCGTAGAAGTGGGTAACTTCTTTTTCTTCGCAGAAGTCCCGGCACATTTTACACTGTGTAGCAGCCTTGATATCCTTATTCGGGGCAAAGTGATCCATTACCATGGTGACTTTGTCCCGATCGAATACCTGATTCATGCCCAGTTTATTGAATTCCCGGATGGCGACCGGAGAAGTAATATCGTTGCCCAGTACACGATCCAGATTGACCAGGATCAGCTGACCGGCTTCTACATGATCCAGATCAGCATGTGCGGCAAGGATTTTTTGTGTCATTGTCATACCCATATTCAATTCCTCGCTTTCTTGTTGTTATCGATTGATAATTGCGCCCTGGTCGGCAGAAGAAACCATCTTTGCATAGCGCTTCAAATAACCGCTCAGGTGATCCTTCGTCAGAATCTTGGTTTCCTGTTTCCGCTTTTCCAGTTCTTCGTCAGAAACTTCCAGCGTGATGCTGTAGTTCGGAATATCAATGGAGATCATATCGCCGTCCTGTACATAGGCGATGGTGCCGCCGCTGACTGCTTCCGGAGATACGTGTCCGATTGCAGCGCCACGGGTTGCACCGGAAAATCTGCCGTCTGTAATCAAAGCAACATCCTTATCCAGTCCCATACCTGCAATTGCAGAAGTCGGGGAGAGCATTTCCCGCATGCCAGGGCCGCCGGCAGGACCTTCATAGCGGATGACAACAACATCGCCCTTCTGGATGCCGCCGCTGCGGATTACCGCAATGGCTTCTTCTTCGCTGTTGAATACCTTTGCCGGGCCTCTGTGCTGCATCATTTCCGGTGCAACAGCACTCCGCTTTACTACGCAGCGATCTGGAGCCAGGTTGCCCTTGAGGACAGCAATACCGCCGGTTTCACTATACGGATGGTCAATCGGACGGATGATGTCTGGATTCTTATTGATGCAGCCCTTGATGTTTTCACCCAGTGTTTTGCCGGTTACGGTCATGGTATCGGTGTGAATGAGGTTCTTCTTGGTCAGCTCATTCAATACGGCGTATACACCGCCGGCTTCATTCAGGTCTTCCATATAAGCATGACCAGCCGGAGCCAGATGACACAGATTCGGGGTTTTTGCACTGATGGCATTTGCCATATCCAGGTTGATTTTGATGCCGCATTCATTGGCGATTGCTGGGATATGCAGCATGCTGTTGGTGGAGCAGCCCAGTGCCATATCCGCAGTCAGCGCATTTTCAAATGCATCTGCGGTCATAATGTCACGTGGACGGATGTTTTTCCGGTACAGATCCATAACCGCCATACCTGCTTTTTTTGCCAGCTTGATTCGTTCGGAATAAACAGCCGGAATGGTACCGTTGCCCTTGAGTCCCATGCCGAGTACTTCGGTCAGGCAGTTCATGGAGTTTGCGGTATACATACCGGAGCAGGAACCACAGGTCGGACATGCTTTATTTTCAAATTCTTCGACATCTTCCAGTGTGAATTTACCAGCAGAGTAGGAACCAACTGCTTCAAACATGCTGGAAAGGCTGGTTTTCTGCCCCTTGACATGGCCAGCCAACATCGGGCCGCCGCTGACAAATACGGTCGGTACGTTGATTCTGGCAGCTGCCATCAGCAGGCCCGGAACGTTCTTGTCGCAGTTTGGAATCATAACCAGTGCATCGAAATGATGCGCCAGTGCCATACATTCGGTGGAATCGGCAATCAAGTCTCTGGTTACGAGGGAGTATTTCATGCCGACATGTCCCATTGCAATGCCGTCGCAGACTGCAATTGCCGGGAAGACAACCGGTGTGCCGCCTGCCATAGCAACGCCCATCTTGACTGCTTCTACGATTTTATCAATGTTCATGTGACCGGGAACAATTTCGTTGTAGGAAGAAACGATTCCAACGAGCGGACGTTCCATTTCTTCTTTGGTCATTCCCAAGGCATTAAAAAGAGAGCGCTGCGGTGCCTTATCGACACCATCACAATAAAAATTACAACCCATTGTTAGATACCTCTTTTTTTCGTGTTTGGATTCGATTGGATGGAATCCGCCAGTGCCGGATTCTCCAAAAATGCAAACTGCTTTCCTGACGTGTAAATCAGGAAAGCAGTAAAGCACGTACAGTCCGATTACAAGTTACAATCGGAGAATCGTATGAAATTGTATCAGAACGATCAGAATTAGTTGTTGATCAGCTTGTCTTCGCCGTTCCAGCTGTACAGCTTCCGGATCTCTTCGCCAACCTTTTCGGACGGATGTTCTGCTGCCAGTTTCCGCATTGCACGGAAGTGTGCCTGACCGCCTGCTTCGGACATATCCAGCAGGAATTCCTTTGCGAAAGAACCATCCTGGATGTTCTTCAGGATCTGCTTCATGGTCTTCTTGGTTTCTTCGGTTACCAGCTTCGGACCAGTGATATAGTCACCGTATTCAGCGGTGTTGGAGATGGAGTAACGCATGCCAGCAAAACCGCTTTGATAGATCAGGTCAACGATCAGCTTCATTTCGTGAATGCACTCGAAGTATGCATTTCTCGGGTCATAACCAGCTTCACACAGTGTTTCGAAACCAGCCTGCATCAAAGCGCAAACGCCACCGCACAGAACAGCCTGTTCACCGAACAGGTCGGTTTCTGTTTCGGTACGGAATGTGGTTTCCAGAACGCCAGCTCTTGCGCCGCCGATTGCCAGACCGTAAGCCAGAGCCAGATCCTTTGCCTTACCGGTTGCATCCTGCTGTACAGCAACCAGACACGGAACGCCCTTGCCAGCCTGATATTCGCTTCTTACTGTGTGACCCGGGCCCTTCGGTGCGATCATGGTAACGTCAACATCAGCCGGCGGAACGATCTGACCGAAGTGAATTGCAAAGCCGTGTGCAAACATCAGCATGTTGCCAGCTTCCAGGTTCGGTGCGATATCCTTCTTATACATAGCAGCCTGCTTTTCATCATTGATCAGGATCATGATGATGTCTGCCTGCTTAGCAGCTTCTGCGGCAGTAAATACTTCAAAGCCCTGTGCTTCTGCTTTTGCCCAGGATTTGCTGCCTTCATACAGACCAATAATAACTCTAGCGTTATCGCCCAGAGATTCTTTTGCATTCAATGCATGTGCATGACCCTGGCTGCCATAACCAATTACAGCAATGGTCTTGCCATACAGCAGAGAGAGATCACAGTCTTCCTGATAAAAAACCTTAGCTACGTGTTCCATGATAGAAAACTCCTTTTACAAATAGAATAATTAGGACGAATACTTACCCGTTGCTTCGGGCAAATACAAATGAAATTGGGAAGCTGCCGTCAGTCCTTCAGACAGCCGCTGCCTCTTTCAAGAGCGACAAGGCCGGTACGGCACATTTCTAAAATGCCGTATGGCTTTACCAACTCAATAAAAGCATTGATTTTGTTGCTGTCTCCCCGAATTTCGATGCTCAAAGCATCAGGAGAATAGTCTGCAATTTTTGCACGGAAGATGTCTACGACAGACATAATATCCTGCCGTTCCTCCGGAACGTTGCGAACCTTAATCAGCAGCAATTCCCGGATAACAGTTTCTTCTCCCAGAACCTGTACTTTTTTTACATCGTACATCTTTTCCAGCTGCTTGACAATCTGGCTGCAAATCGCCTTATCGCCGTGCAGGGAAATGGTAATTCGAGAGAATTCCGGAGATTCTGTTTCTCCGACTGTGAGGGAATCGATATTAAATCCACGCCGTGTAAACATGCCGGTTACACGGGACAGAACACCAGCGTGGTTGGAAACCAAAATGGCAATGATGAACTTTTCCATTGCATGTACTCCTTTCTTACAGGCTTGCCGGATCTACGATGATATCATCAATGCATCCGCCTGGCGGCAGCATCGGTAAAACAAACGCATCACAGTCGATGGCACAATCAATCAGAACCGGGCCGTCTATTGCAGCAGCCTGCTGGAGGACTTCTTTCAGTTCCGGCAGGGATGCGGCACGCAGACCAGGCAATCCAAATGCTTCTGCCAGTTTCACAAAATCGGTTTTCCGATTCAGCGTGGTGTTGGAATAATGCTTCTGGAAGAATAATGTCTGCCACTGCCGAACCATGCCCAGTACACCATTGTTCATAATGAAGATGACAACAGGCGTCTGGTTGGAAACTGCGGTTGCCAGTTCGTTTAAGTTCATGCCAAAGCTGCCATCGCCGGTAATCAGAACTGTTTTGGTTCCAGTTCCGGTTGCAGCACCGATGGCTGCGCCTAAGCCAAAGCCCATGGTGCCCAATCCACCGCTGGAAATAAAGGTGCGGGGACGGGAGAAGGGGTAACGCTGTGCTGCCCACATCTGGTGCTGGCCAACGTCCGTTGCCAGAATAATGGAATCACCGTATGCTTCATGAATGGCATCGATTGCGGTAAACGGTGTTAAGGTATCATCCTGTGCTTCCAGCTTTGCGGTGTATGCCTTGAGTTCTTCAATACGAGCCATCCATTCCGGATGTTGTTGCTGCTGTACCTTCTGACACAGCTTGGACAGGATTTCCTTCATGGAACCGGTGAGTCCAAGATCAGCCGGAATGTTTTTATGCAGTTCGGAAGCATCAATATCAATGTGAATGATTTTGGCATTGCGGGCATATTTTTGGGTGTTGCCGGTGCCACGATCGCTGAATCGACATCCAGCAGTAATAATCAGGTCAGCTTCATTCTGAGAGATGGAAGAAGCATAATGTCCGTGCATGCCTTCCATGCCCAGGAAACGAGGGTTGGAATTCGGAACAGCGGATAAGCCCATCATGGTGCATCCGATCGGTGCGTCGATCTTGTCAGCCAGTGCTTCTACTTCTGCGCCTGCATCATCGGTAATGGCACCGCCGCCAATGTAAAGATACGGACGCTTGGCAGCTTCAATCATAGCAGCTGCTTCATCCAGTAGAGATTCCTCTACAGGTGGAACCGGATTCGGTTCTACGACCGGAGCCGGTGTATATTCATACATGGCATTCTGTACATCTTTTGGAATGTCTACCAAAACCGGGCCCGGACGACCGGACTTTGCAATCTGGAAGGCAGTTCGAACGGTGTCTGCCAGGTCTTCAATACACTTTACGAAGAAATTATGCTTGGTGATCGGCATGGTTATGCCGGTGATGTCTACTTCCTGGAAGCTGTCTCGTCCGATCAGAGAGTTCGGAACGTTTCCCGTGATGGCAACCATTGGAATGGAATCCAGGTAAGCGGTTGCAATACCGGTAACCAGATTGGTTGCACCAGGGCCGGAGGTTGCCAGTACAACGCCGACTTTTCCGGTTGCACGTGCGTATCCGTCCGCTGCATGAGCAGCGCCCTGTTCATGTGCCGTGATCACATGCTGGATGCGATCACTTGCTAGATAAAGTGCATCATAAATATCGATGACCTGTCCGCCGGGATAACCAAAAATGGTTTTCGTTCCCTGTTCGATCAGAGTTTCAACTAAAATTTGTGCGCCTTTTAATTTCATGGATGTTCACCCTTCTACTAAATGATGTTATAGATCAAATTAAAATCAATTATATAATTATAAAATGAGATAGCAGTATATGTTTTTGTTTCTGCAAAAAAAGACCCCCGGTCTGCTTTTACCGTGGGCTGCCGTGCTATTTGCAAGTCTTTGCATGGTGGATGCGCAAATTACCTGCATGAGCAGAAATCCGGTTAAACAGACAGAACCTGTACGCCTCGGATCTGTGTGACTCGAGGGGTATTCCGGATGATAAAAATCTGATCCTTTCTCAGAAGGTTTGCAGGAAACAAGTTGGTATACATGATTGGATCCTCCTGGCGTTGAGAGCCTTACAAAAACATCTTACGTACCAGTATACCACCGAAAATCCGATCGTGCAAGTATTTCTTTTTTGTTTTTACATTTTGTACATGTTTTCTATTCAAATCAATCGGCTCTTTATGCGTTTTTTCAAATTTTGGAATCAAAATACAGGGGAAAACGCAGAAAAAAGAACCCGAAAAAAAGAAAGAAAATCTGAAAAAACTACTTGACAAATGAAGTGAAATCGGGTAAAATAAAGAAAACAGCAAGTTGCTTGCTGGTGAAATGCAAATGGCACAGAAGGGAAAAAAGATGCTTTGCCGGCAATTCAGAGAGCCGTCGGTTGGTGAAAGACGGTATCCGCAAAGTAGGATAGCTCATCCCTGAGCCGCAGATTGAACGAATTCATAGGAATTTCATTAGATCCTGCCGGGTTTCTCCCGTTACCGAGAAGCACATTGATCCGATGTGACTGAGTGGGCGCTGTTGCGTCAATAAAGAGTGGTACCACGGAGTAGCATCTTCGTCTCTTTCTTTGCAGAATGGTTCTGCGGGGAAGGGACTTTTTTTATGCGCACATGACAGTCTATCATGGAAAGGAGTTTGTTGATTTATGAAAAATGTGGAAAAGTATACCAGACAATTTTATCCGGTTTCCAATCCGCCAATGCGCTGGGCACAGAAAAATTATATCGATCATGCGCCGATCTGGTGCAGCGTAGACTTGCGGGATGGCAATCAGGCACTGATTACACCGATGAGCTTGGAAGAAAAACTGGAGTTCTTTCAATATCTGGTAAAAATTGGATTCAAAGAAATTGAAGTTGGTTTTCCGGCTGCTTCTGAGACAGAATATGAATTCTGCCGCACACTGATTGAACAGGATTTGATCCCGGACGATGTTACCATTCAGGTTCTGACGCAGGCAAGAGAGCATATCATTGCCAAGACCTTTGAAGCGCTCAAGGGTGTGAAGCATGCCATTGTACATCTGTACAACTCTACTTCTGTTGCACAACGGGAACAGGTCTTTAAAAAGAGTAAGGAAGAAGTTGTCAACCTTGCTGTATTTGGCGCAAAGCTCTGTAAGGAATATCGGGAAAAGACGTCCGGTCATTTCCGCTTCGAATATTCTCCGGAAAGCTTTACGGGAACAGAGCCGGAATTTGCATTGGAAATCTGCAATGCTGTCATTGATGTTTGGCAGCCGACTGCAGAGGATCCGGTGATTATCAATCTGCCGGTAACGGTTTCTCATTCCATGCCGCATGTGTATGCCAATCAGATCGAATACATGAACGATCACCTGAACCGGAGAGAGCATGTTATTATTTCCCTGCATCCGCATAACGATCGTGGCTGTGCTGTGGCAGATAGCGAATTGGGCCTGCTGGCAGGCGGTGACCGAATTGAAGGAACCTTGTTCGGAAACGGAGAACGTACCGGCAATGTCGATATTATCACATTGGCATTGAATATGTACTCCCAGGGTGTGGATCCGGAACTGGATTTCTCCAATATGCCGGAACTGGTAGAAGTTTATGAGCGTGTTACACGGATGCATGTATATGAGCGTTCTCCGTATAGTGGACAATTGGTATTTGCTGCCTTCAGCGGTTCCCATCAGGATGCCATTGCAAAGGGTATGAAATGGCGGGAAGCCAATCAGTGTCCGCATTGGACGGTTCCGTATCTGCCGATTGACCCGACCGATGTGGGTCGTGTGTATGAAGCAGATGTCATTCGGATTAACAGCCAGTCCGGTAAGGGCGGCATTGGTTATCTGATGGAAACCAAGTTTGGATATAATATTCCGGCAAAAATGCGGGAATCCTTTGGCTATCTGGTAAAGGGCGTGTCTGACCATGCGCACAAGGAATTGCAGCCGGAAGAAGTACTCAAGATCTTTGAAGAGGCATATGTAAACTTGGAGACACCGCTGTCTTTACCGGAAGTACATTATGTACAGTTGGAAGGCGGCATGATTGAAGCGGCTGCCACCATTTCCTGGAAGGGAAAGACCGAAACGGTACACGCAAAGGGCAATGGCCGTTTGGATGCAGTCAGCAACGCCATCAAGGCTTATACCGATGTGGATTTCACTGTGATGACTTACACCGAACATGCATTGGAAGTGCGTTCCAATTCTAAGGCTGTTTCCTATGTAGGCTTGGAAAAAGACGGCACCATGCATTGGGGGGTTGGCGTACACTCTGACATCATCAATTCTTCCATTTCTGCACTGGTTAGTGCTTGGAATCGGATGGCAGAACAGAAGTAAACATTCATTCGATACAAAGAATGGAATGGTTGAGAGCATTTCATTCTTACGGGGACACGCTCTAATAGAAGGGATGAAAAAACATGCAGTTTTTAGATTTGGCAAAAAAACGTTGTTCCGTTCGGGATTATACAGGAGAACTGGTAGAACCGGAAAAGGTTTCCTATATTCTGGAGGCTGGACGAGTTGCACCAACTGGTGTCAATGCACAGTCACAGCGTATTTTGGTGATACAGTCCAAGGAAGGCATGGAAAAGGTTGCAAAGGTAACCGGCATTCCGGAAATTTACCATGCACCTCTGGCAATTCTGGTTTGTGTAGAACCGGAAAAAAGTTGGGTTCGGAAATATGACGGGCATAACATTGCGGAAATTGATGCAACGATTGTAACCGATCATATGATTCTGGCTGCAACCGAACAAGGGCTTGGAACACTTTGGATGTGCCGGTTCCGTCCGGAATTGGTACGGGAAGAATTCCAGCTGCCGGATTCGTATGTTCCGGTCAACCTGCTTTTGGTGGGATATTCGGCAGAAGGTGCCCAAAAAGCAGCCGATCGGCATGATGCAGAAGCACTGCGGAAACCGCTTTCTGAAACGGTTTCCTACGAAACATTTGCAAAGTAAGTTCTTTTTGTGAAAATTATACAAGAGAAAAGATAGAATTTCTAGCTAAAAATACTTGATAATCCAATCAACTTATTGTATAATAATGCTAAAGAACGTGCAAGGAACAAAGAACTCTGCCAGTTTTGTTCCGATTTGTTTGAAAATGATTGCTGTTCAAACAATGTGCTAGCTGCACGACTCTTTCCTCTCTTTCATAAATAATATAAAAACCAATATTTGCCCTGACTTTTTACATAAAGGTCAGGGCAAATATTATACTAGAGCGTGTTCACATAAAAATAAAATGCACGTCTTTTTGGCAGCATTTGCCGCATATATAGTTTATGCAGTGTTAGGGGGCAGTTCGTATGAAAGAATTATTTTTTACCGCACAGACTGCCATTCCGCCGGGAGTCGGATTTCCTTATTACGGAACGGTACATTTGCTCTGGCTGCTGGCAATCAGCGGAATTTGCTGCTGTACAGCTTGCTTGCTGCGCCGGCAGGAAGTCGCTGTACGGCATAGATGCTTGCTGCTGTTTTGTGTAGCAGGGCTTTTGCTGGAAGCTGGAAAATTGTTTTTGCTTGGAGCAACGGGTCAGTTTCGCTGGCATGATTTGCCGCTGGATTTATGTGATTTGGCATTATTTGTTTACCCGGCAGCGATTCTCTGGAATCGGCCGCTGCTCAAAGAGTGGATGTATAGCTTAAATTTACCCGGTACTTGTCTGGCGCTGCTGTTTCCGAATTGGAATCCACTGCCGCCTTGGAATGCCTTTACCATTCTTGCTTTTAGTATGCATGGGCTGTTGCTTCTCGTGCCCATTTGCATGCTGGCTTCCAGGGATTTGCAGCCAAGCGCCAAACGGCTTCCTGCCTGCTTGTTAAGTTTGCTGCTTGCCTGCATTCCCATTTCTCTGGTGAACCGTCAGCTTGGCACCAATTTCTTTTTTCTGGCAAGACCTTCCCGGAATTCTCCGCTTTCCTGGGCAGCACAATATTTGGGCAATCCCGGATATTTGCTCATCATACCGGGATTGATTGCACTCATTTGGGGTATCTTATATGGCGTACCGGCAGGTGTGCACGCTGTCGCACGAAAAGTGCGGAGAAAATAAAAATCCATTTTTGACAAAATGCGGGGGCATTTTCCTGCACTTAACATGTAAATCCATGAATTTTCATCTATTTTTTCCAACTTTACGTGAATTTAACATTGCCGGGATGATACACTTTACAGGGGCTTGCTATAATAAAATTGTTCCGAACGAAAAGGAATGAAATTATGAAAAATAGAATGGAGAAATTTCTATGAAAACGAGAAGCATGTTGGCAGTAATTTTGGCAGGAAGCATGATGGCAGCCGCTTGTACCGGATGCGGCGGAAACGCAAAAGATGCAACAGGCGCTATTTCTGTTATTTCCAGAGAAGACGGATCCGGTACCAGAGGCGCATTTGTAGAATTGACCGGTGTGGAACAGGATAAGGTAGACCGTACCATCAATACCGCAGAAATTACCAATAGTACCGCAGTTATGATGACCACTGTAGAGGGCAACGCTGCTGCCATTGGATATATTTCTCTGGGCGCTTTGAGTGACAGTGTAAAGGCTGTTCAGGTAGATGGCGTAGAAGCTACCGCAGCAAATGTAGAAAACGGTTCCTATGCAATTTCCAGACCGTTCCAGATTGCAACAAAGGATAACCTCAGCGACACTGCACAGGATTTCATTACCTTTATTATGAGTGCAGACGGTCAGAAGATCATTGAGGATGAGAAGTATATCCCGGTTTCTCAAAACGGTGCATACAGCAAGCCGGATAACCTTTCTGGAACCATTTCTGTTGCAGGTTCTTCTTCCGTTGCACCGGTAATGGGCGTGCTGGCAGAAAAGTATATGGAACTGAATCCGAACGTAAAGGTAGAAGTACAGCAGTCTGATTCCACCACTGGTATGTCCTCTGCCGCAGAAGGCGTTTGCGACATTGGTATGGCTTCCAGAGATTTGAAGGACAGCGAAAAGGATGCTGGCTTGCAGGCAACTGTAATTGCAAAGGATGGCATTGCTGTTATTGTCAATAAGGACAATGCGGTTTCTAATTTGACCATTGATCAGATTTGTAAGATCTATACAGGTGAAATTAAGGAATGGTCAGAAGTTTCTGGCTCGTAATACGAGATAAAGGCAGGGAATCAATATGAAATCCTTAAAGGAAACCATCATGCATGCGGTGTTCTTCGCAGCAGCATGCATGTCCATTCTTGCAGTGGCGCTGATCTGCATTTTCTTATTTGCAAACGGCATTCCTGCCATTGCAAAAATTGGTGTGCCGGACTTTTTGCTTGGAAAGACCTGGAGTCCGAATCAGGGGATTTACGGTATTTTCCCCATGATTATCGGCAGTATTTATGTAACGGCAATTGCCATTTTGGTTGGCGTTCCGATTGGACTGTTCTGTGCGGTGTTCATGGCACGGTTTTGTCCCAAGTGGCTCTATCGCATTTTAAGCCCGGCAATTGCGCTGCTTGCTGGAATTCCATCAATTGTATATGGCTTCTTTGGGCTTGTGGTAATGGTGCCGATTATGCAGGATTTATTCGGAACCGGAAAGAATATTTTAACAGCCGGCATTCTGCTGGGTATTATGATTCTTCCCACCATTATTTCGGTATCGGAATCCACACTGCGTGCGGTTCCGGACAGTTACTATGAAGGGGCTTTGGCACTGGGTGCAACGCATGAACGCAGCGTATTCTTCACCGTGTTGCCAGCTGGAAAGTCTGGTATTATGGCAGGAATTATTCTGGGAATCGGACGTGCCATCGGTGAAACCATGGCAGTTGTTATGATTGCCGGCAACCAGCCGATTGTTCCGAATAGTTTGTTTAGCGGCGTGCGAACCATGACAGCAAATATTGTTATCGAAATGGGATATGCAGCCGATTTGCACCGGGAAGCCTTGATTGCAACAGGCGTTGTTCTGTTTGTTTTCATTCTGCTGATTAATCTTTGCTTCTCCTTGGTGAAAAGGAGGGAAGCAAAATGAGACGTGCAGCTGCTGTACAACCAGGTATCAATCAACAGTCTTTGAAACAGAAACTGAAATCCTATCGGCATCAGCCGCTTTCCCTGATTCTTTTGATTCTCACATTGCTGTCCGCCGTATTGACGGTTGGTGTTCTGGTCTGTCTGATTGGTTATATCTTGATCAAGGGCATCCCCAACATTACACCACAGCTGTTTGAATGGCATTATACCACGAAAAATGTTTCCATGATGCCGGCTATTATCAATACGCTTTTGATGACGCTTTCCACTTTGATTATTGCAGTTCCGATCGGAATCGGTTCTGCTATTTATCTGGTAGAATATGCAAAGCGTGGCAATAAGCTGGTAAAAGTGGTTCGAATGACCACAGAAACGTTACAGGGAATCCCCTCTATCGTATTTGGCTTGTTTGGCTTTTTGCTGTTTGTCATTACCTGCGGTATGGGCTATTCTCTGCTGGGCGGTGCACTGACACTTGCAATTATGGTGTTGCCGCTGATTATGCGTACCACAGAAGAAGCACTTTTGAGTGTACCGGATGCATTCCGGGAGGGCAGTTTTGGTTTGGGTGCAGGTCGTCTGCGTACCATTTTCCGAATTGTTCTGCCCAGTGCGATGCCGGGGATTTTGTCCGGTGTCATTTTGGCAATCGGCAGAATCGTCGGAGAAACAGCTGCCTTGATGTTTACGGCCGGAACAGCTTCTACTGTGGCAACTTCACCGCTTGCATCCTGCCGGACGCTGGCTGTGCATATGTATGTGTTGCTGAATGAAGGACTGTATATGAATCAGGCATATGCAACTGCGGTGGTACTGTTGGTGATGGTAATTCTCATCAATGCGCTGTCCAGTTTTGCAGCAAAGAAACTCAGCAGCAACGGCGGAAAGGATCGGAAAAATGGATAATCAGAAAAATAAATTTGTCATTCAGAATATGGATCTTTACTATGGTTCATTTCATGCGCTCAAGAATATCAATCTCAACTTAACAGAAAAAGAAGTAACAGCATTCATTGGCCCTTCCGGATGCGGAAAATCGACGTTGCTGAAATCTTTGAACCGTATGAACGATCTGGTAGAAGGCTGCCGGATTACAGGTGACATTCGCCTGGATGGGGAGGATATTTACGGCAATATGGATGTCAACCAGCTGCGGAAAAAGGTTGGCATGGTATTCCAGAAGCCCAATCCGTTCCCGATGAGCATTTATGATAACATTGCCTATGGTCCAAGAACACATGGCATTCATTCGAAGGTGAAGCTCAATGAGATTGTGGAGCAGTCTCTTCGAGATGCTGCCATTTGGGACGAGGTAAAGGATCGTCTGAAAAAAAGTGCACTGGGAATGTCCGGTGGTCAGCAGCAGCGTCTTTGCATTGCAAGAGCACTTGCCATTCATCCGGATGTTTTGCTGATGGATGAGCCGACCAGTGCGTTGGATCCGATTTCTACTTCTAAAATTGAAGAACTTGCATTAAAATTGAAAAAGGATTATACTATTATCATGGTGACGCATAACATGCAGCAGGCTGCCCGAATCTCTGACAAAACTGCATTTTTCCTGCTGGGTGAAGTGGTAGAGTACAATGATACAGAAACGCTGTTTTCTGTTCCAAAGGATAAACGAACCGAAGATTACATTACAGGGAGATTTGGTTAATATGAGAAGTCGTTTTGATGAACAGCTGATGCAGCTGAATACAGAATTGATTCAGATGGGCGCACTATGTGAGGACGCTATTTCGACCGCCATTTACAGTCTGATGGAAGGCGATCGTCATGCGGCTGGAAAAGTAAGTGACGTTGAAACGGAAATTGACCAGATGGAACGAGAGATCGAATCCCTTTGCATGAAGCTTCTGCTGCGGCAGCAGCCGGTGGCAAGAGATTTGCGCACCATTTCTTCTGCGCTGAAAATGATTTCGGATATGGAACGAATCGGAGATCAGGCAGATGATATTGCAGAGATTACCAAATTCATTAAAATGGATGAATTGGAAAGCAAACTGCATTTAAAGGAAATGGCAAAGGCTTCCATTGGAATGGTAACGGACAGCGTAGAATCTTTTGTCAAAAAGGATCTGGAACTGGCAAAGCAGATTGCCGGTGAAGATGACAAGGTAGATGCACTGTTCCTCAAGGTGAAACAGGAACTGATTGATCTGCTGAAGAAGGATCAGATTGACGGGGAACTCTGCCTGGATATTTTGATGATTGCAAAATACCTGGAGCGAATCGGAGACCATGCAGTAAATATTTCAGAGTGGGTACAGTATTCCATCACTGGCATTCATTCGCATGCATAAGAGCAAGTGAAGAACTGGAAGCAAAAATAACATTGTGGAGGATCAGAAAAGATGATTTATTTGGTAGAAGATGACGATAGCATTCGGGAATTGGTAATTTATACGTTGCACAGTACCGGAATGGATGCAACCGGATTCTCCCACCCCTCTGCATTTTGGGAAGCAGTGGATCAAACGCTTCCAGATTTGATTATTTTGGACATCATGCTTCCAGAAGAAGACGGCATTTCTATTTTGAAGAAATTGAAAGCCAGACCGACCACCAAGCAGATTCCCGTTATGATGCTGACCGCAAAGGGCAGTGAATACGATCAAGTGTTGGGGCTGGACAGCGGTGCGGATGACTATGTACCAAAACCGTTCGGTATGATGGCACTGCTGGCACGAATTAAGGCGGTACTGCGCCGTACCCAGCAGACAGAACCGGATACAGAGCTGCGCATTGGGATGCTGGCTGTGAATCCCGTTAAACATACAGTAAAGGTTCGTGGGCAGTCAGTCAGTCTGACGCTAAAGGAGTTTGAATTGCTCTGCTTGCTGCTGGAAAACCGTGGAGTGGTCTACACACGAGATCAGCTTTTGAATCATATCTGGGGATATGCATTTGATGGAGAAAGCCGGACAGTGGATGTGCACATTCGACATTTGCGCCAGAAGCTGGGCGAATGTGGAACCTGCATTGAAACGGTACGGGGAATTGGTTACCGGATTGGAGAGGATACACCGTGACAAAACGTATTTTTCGCTCAATGATGGCAGTGGCAGCTGCCGTGCTGCTGATTTCTCTGGTTTTGTTTACCGGTGTACTGTATGATCATTTTGAAACACTGCGAATCGATCAGCTGCGGAGCACAGCAACTTATGTGGTACAGGGTGTGGAACAGGAAGGAATTTCTTACTTCGATCAGCTGGATAATCAGACCTACCGCATTACGCTGATGCTGCCGGATGGCAGTGTTGTCTATGACAATCAAAATGATCCGGCTTCCATGGAAAACCATAAAGATCGGGAGGAAATGCAGAAGGCTTTGGAAAGTGGCAGCGGCACCAGCATTCGTTACTCCAATACGCGTTCTAAAAAGACCATCAATTATGCTGTGCGCATGAAAGATGGAGCGGTACTGCGGATTTCTGATACACAGACCGCAGTCTGGATTTTGATGAGCGGATTACTTCCTCCAATTGTATTCATTGTTGGAGTATCGTTGATTGGTTCTGCCATTCTTTCTGCCCGCGTTTCCAAGAAGATCGTAAAGCCGTTTAACAGCATTGACCTGGAGCACCCTGCACAGGCAAAAGCTTATGATGAATTGGCGCCGTTCCTGCAAAAGATTGCAACGCAGAAGCATGAAATCGCAGAAAAAATGCGGCAGCAGCAACAGCAGCAGCGGGAGTTCCAAATGATTACCGAAAACATGAGCGAGGGATTATTTGTGATTGACCGCAATCGCACCATTCTTTCCTACAACCACAGTGCGATGCAGATTTTTGGAATTGATTCAGATGTCAAGCATCAGAATTTGCTGACGGTCAACCGCAGCATCCAGTTCCAGAAAGCAATCGATGAAGCGCTTTGCGGCAGACACAGCAGTGAAACCATTACCATGGATGACCATTGCTATCAAATTTTAGCCAATCCGGTGGTGCAGCCGACGGATTCTTCCACCAATTCGACACAGGGAGAAGAGGACATCATTGGTGTTGTCATTCTGGCAATGGACATTACAGAACGGGAAGCAAGGGAACAGTACCGGAGAGAATTTTCTGCCAACGTTTCCCACGAGTTGAAAACGCCGCTGACCTCTATTTCTGGATTTGCAGAAATTATGATGAATGGCTTGGTCCGAGCGGATGATATCCCGCATTTTTCCAAGAAGATTTACCAGGAGTCCCAGCGTTTGATTGTTCTGATTGGCGATATCATTAAACTTTCCCAGCTGGATGAACAAAGCGAACTGCCGGAAATGGAAGCTGTCAATCTGCTGGAACTTGCACAGCATGCAACAGAGTTGCTGGAAGAGTCTGCAAAGCAGCACACCATATCTGTATCGGTGCAGGGAGATGCTGGTGTAATCGAGGGCATTCGACAGATTCTGGAAGAGATGATCTATAATCTCTGTGAAAATGCCATTAAGTACAATAAGCCAGGCGGAAATGTAACGGTAACGGTATCCGATCAGGAGAATACCGTTGTACTGGCGGTGCAGGATACCGGAATTGGCATTCCGAAGCCAGATCAGGATCGTGTCTTTGAGCGCTTTTATCGAGTGGATAAGAGCCATTCCAAGGAAGTTGGCGGAACCGGTTTGGGTCTGTCTATTGTAAAGCATGGTGCAATGCTGCATCACGCCTCGCTGGAGTTGGAAAGTGAAGAGGGAGTCGGAACGACCGTTCGGATTCGTTTTCCAAAGCCGGAAGCAGCAGAAGAATAGCAGGAAGAAGAGAAAAAGCAATCCAATCGGATATCGATTGGATTGCTTTTTTGTTTCCCCTTGCAAAATTTCTATTTATAATACAAATCGTTCCAGCATTTCTGCCAGACCATCGTGGTCATTGTCTGCGGTTGTGATGTAATTTGCAGCAGCCTTTGCAGCGTCGCAGCCGTTTGCCATTGCAACACCCAGTCCGGCATAGGCAATCATGGACACATCATTATAGCCATCGCCTGCGGCAATGGTTTCTTCCTGTCGAATGCCCAGCACTTCAATCAAGTGAGCAATAGAAGTGGCTTTATCAATGCCTTTTGGCATGACTTCCAGGAAGAATGGTTCGCTGCGGAAGACATCGGCTTGGGTGCCAAGTGCTTCCCGCATAATGGGTTCCAGTGGTGCCAGCTGTTCCGGCGGTGCCAGCATCAGACATTTGACTGGGCATGTTTCCAGTGCGTCTGGAATGGAGGAAACCACTGCAACCGGCATGCGATTGATGCGGGATTCCAGTTCCAGGTAGGAATTTTCAGAGGCAGGCACTTCCGAAAGGATCTGACCGCCTTGATAAGTAATCATTGGGATGCCGTGTTCCTTGGAAAGCTGGTAAGCAAGCTGAAAGGCGTCTTCAGAAAGGCGTGTAGCATGCAGGATGGTTCCGGTTTTGGCATCCTTGATGATGCCGCCATTGAAGGGCAGCAGGTAACCGCCATAGGTTTCCAGTTCCAGTGCTGCTGCACTGGGGCGCACGCCAGGTTCTGGTCTGCCAGATGCAATGGCAAGCAGCAGACCCTGTTCCCTAGCTTGGTAAAGTGCCTGTTTGGTGCGTGGGGTGATTTGCTTTTCTGAATTGACTAGCGTGCCGTCAATGTCCAAAAATAGAATCCGATACATAAAAATCCTCCTAAAAAATAACATGCAGGTTTTTATTGCTGGAAGTCCTCATAAAGGTATTTCACAAATGCTTGTTCTGCATCCTTGCGATAGCCCAGGGATTCATAGAAGCGGTGAGCAGCCTGGTTGTTGGAAAGAGCAGTAAATGTAATGATTTCGCAGTTTCTGGCACGTGCCAATCGTTCAATTTCCTGGAACAACGCAGTTCCGACCCCCATTCTGCGGTAGGCAGGATCCACGCACACATACCATAGGGAAACAATGGGAGACGTTCCATCAAACAAATTATGGTAAAAGATCATGGACGTATAAGCGGCAATTTGTCCATTGATTTTTCCGACTAAGAAATTATAATGCGGATCAGATTGACACTGTGCAAATGTTTCCTGTACTTCAGCAAAGGCAGGACATTCTCCGAAGGTATTCTGGCATAGCGTATAGCAGGCAAACAGATCGGCTTCCTGAAGCGGCTCAAAGACAATAGTTGGGCAGGTAGGTGCACTCATAGGACAATCTCCAATTCTCGGCAAATGGTACGCAGTACGCCGTTTTCCGTATTGGGCGGAGCCAGAAAGCGTGCTTGTTGCTTGACACCTTCCTCTGCATTTTCCATGGCATAGCTGTAGACAGATGCCTGGAACATTGCAACATCATTGTAGAAATCGCCAAACGTCATGGTTTCCTCCGGGGAAATGCCCAGGTGATTTTGCAGGGTGCGAATGCCCATGCCTTTGTCGATGCCTGCCGGCATGACATCCATCCAGCAGTTTCCGGAAACGAGGAGATTCATGGAATTTCCGAATTCCTTTTGCAGCGCCGGAAAAGAGTTCTGCATGGGGCCAGCCATATCGCAAAGCGCAATTTTCAGAACTGGATCCTGTTTGGCAATATCGTATAGGGCTTCATAAGGGCAGTGCTGAAACTGCTTGTAAAAATTGTTAATTTCATTTTGAAATTGTTCCTGTGCACTTTGGGGATAATAGATATCATGCTGGCAGCAAAGAACCGGTACCACTTGATGCAATTGTCGGCAGAGATCCAAAACAGTGTGAACAGCTTCCGGCTGCATACTGTGCAGAAGCGGTGCCTGTCCTGGAATCTGAATGTATCCGCCGTTGTCGCAAATGAAAATTAAGGAAGCAGCCAAATCGCCAAATAAACTGGTCAGTGCAATGCGGGATCTTCCGCTTGCAATGGCAAACACAATGTCACGGCGATACAGTTCCTGTAAAAGCTGCGGCAGCGCACGGGGCAGGTTTTTTTCTGCATCCAACAATGTGCCATCCATATCGGTTGCAATCAATCGAATCATAGAAACAACTCCTTTTCTATGCCGCCAACCTGCGGCAAATGCTCCTCGGATTGCTTGCTATAGTATAGCATATTTTCGAGAAGTTCTGCATAACGGAAGTGTAAATTTTTTTGCACCTGAGAAAGGAACCACATTGTTTCCCTCCTGCAACAAAGCTTGACAAATACCCCTTGGGGGTATATAATAGGCGTGTAAGGAGTCAGGAAATGGTATCCTTTTGAAAATTAGAGCATTTTATGCGAACACGCTCTGGAAAGGGAGTAGAAGAATGGAAGAAAAACAAAAGCAACAAGCGGTCTGTCCGCATTGTCATAAAACCAAACAGCGTTCACAGGAAGAATGCACGAAGCTGGTGCATCGCTTGAATCGGGTGGAGGGACAAATTCGAGGGATCCGCAAAATGGTGGAGGAGAATGCCTATTGTCCGGACATTTTGATACAGGTTGCAGCGGCTACAGCTGCTTTGAATGCATTCAATAAGGAATTGCTGGCAAGTCACATTCGAACCTGCGTAGCACAGGATATTCGCAGCGGCAAGGAGGAAGTGATTGATGAATTGGTGACAACGCTGCAAAAATTGATGAAGTAAGGAGTTAAAGAGATGCAAACACAACGTTTTTCTGTTACAGGAATGACCTGTAGTGCCTGTGCGGCGCATGTGGAAAAAGCTGTTTCGGCAGTGTCAGGCGTGGAATCCGTACAGGTGAATCTGCTGCAAAACAATATGTCGGTCACTTATGATGAAACCGCCGCAACCCCGGATGGCATTGTCCAGGCGGTGCAGCATGCCGGATATGGTGCTTCGGTCGGAACGGAACAGGCAGCTTCCAAGTCGAAATCTGCTGCTTCCGGCACCGGTGCCAAGCAGGAAGCGGCTTCTGTCCGCACCCGGCTGATTGCCTCTTTTGCACTGCTGATTCCGTTGTTTTATCTGGGCATGGGACACATGATTGGTTTCCCAATGCCGCCGTTCTTTCAGGGGCATGAAAATATGCTGCTGCTGGCTCTGACGGAATTGCTGCTGGTAATTCCCATTTTGTTCCTGAATCGGATCTATTTTATTCGAGGGGCAAAGGGACTGCTGCATCGGGCGCCAACGATGGATACACTGATTGCACTTGGTTCGGCGGCTTCCTTCCTGTACAGCGTGTATGCTGTTTTCTCCATGGCATATTACATGGGACATGGCAACATGGATGCCGCACATCAGAATATGAATAAGCTGTATTTTGAATCTGCCGGCATGATTCTGACGCTGATTACACTTGGAAAATTTATGGAGTCCCGTTCCAAAGCCAAAACGACGGATGCCATTGCAGCATTGGTGAATCTGGCACCCAAACAGGCAACGGTGCTTCGGGATGGCGTGGAACAGCAGATTCCAACCGAATCGGTACAGACGGGAGATATCGTAGTCATTCGTGCTGGAAGTTCCATTCCGGTGGATGGTGTTCTGCTGACAGGAAGCGGCGCAGTAGATGAATCTGCTTTGACCGGAGAATCCATTCCGGTGGAAAAAGGCGTTGGGGATACGGTGCTGAGTGCAACGGTCAGCCGAACCGGCTACTTCCAGTACCGTGCCACAAAAGTGGGAGAAGATACCACATTGGCGCAAATTATCCGTCTGGTCGAAGAAGCAGGCAGTTCCAAAGCGCCTATTGCCAAGCTTGCGGACCGCATCAGCGGTGTGTTTGTTCCGGCAGTCATCGGCATTGCGCTGCTTGCTTTGATTGGTTGGCTGGTGACCGGGCATCCGTTTTCGATGGCACTCAAGGCTGCTGTATCCGTTTTGGTGATTTCCTGCCCGTGTGCACTGGGCTTGGCAACACCGACTGCCATTATGGTGGGAACTGGTGCTGGTGCCCGGTATGGTGTTCTGATTAAATCCGCAGAAAGTCTGGAAACCGCACACCGCACGCAAGTCGTTGTCCTGGACAAGACTGGAACAGTCACAGAAGGCAAGCCGGCGGTTGCAGATTTGTTTCCGGCAGAGGGCGTTACAGAGCAGACCTTTTTAACCGCAGCCTATGCGCTGGAGCATCGTTCCGAGCATCCATTGGCATCAGCCATTGTAGCATATTGTAAGGAGCATCAGGTTCCGCTGAAGGAATTGCAGGACTTTCAGCAGATTCCGGGGCAGGGTGTAACAGGTACCATGGAATCGATTGTTTTGCTCGGCGGAAACCGTGCAATGATGGAAGCGCATCAAATTCCCTTGCCGGATATGTGTATGGGAGATTCCTTTGCAGAGCAGGGAAAAACGCCATTGTTTTTTGCTGCAAATGGGAAATTCCTGGGTGTTTTGACGGCTTCAGATCCCATTAAGGAAACCAGCAAACAGGCGGTTGCAGAATTTCAGAAAATGGGGCTGGAAGTTCTGTTGCTGACAGGTGACAATGCCAAAACAGCGGAAGCCATTCGGAAGCAAGCAGGCATTGACCGAGCCATTGCCGATGTCTTGCCAGGAGATAAGGCAGCGCAGATTCAGGCCTTGCAGGCGGCTGGAAAACAGGTTGCCATGGTAGGAGACGGCATCAACGATGCACCGGCTTTGACACAGGCGGATACCGGGATTGCCATCGGTGCTGGAACTGATGTTGCCATTGCTTCTGCGGATATTGTGCTGATGAAGAGCAGCTTGCTGGATGTTGCGACTGCCATTCAGCTGAGCCGTTCGACCATTCGGAATATTCGGGAGAATCTCTTCTGGGCATTTATTTATAATGTAATTGGAATTCCGATTGCAGCAGGTGTGTTCTATCCGCTTTTCGGATGGGAACTGAATCCGATGTTTGCAGCGGCTGCGATGAGTTTTAGCTCTGTTTTCGTAGTTGGGAATGCGCTGCGTCTGCGTGCATTCCGTCCTAGTTTCCTGCGGCGTGGCACAGCTGGTGCAGCGCAGCAACCTACTGCTGTATCTGAACAGCCGGCGGGCAGAGAAGTGCAGATCAAAGGCATGATGTGTCAGAATTGCGTGGCACATGTTACGCAAGCCATTGAAGGATTGGACGGTATGACAGCACGGGTTGTATTGGAGCAGCATTGTGCGTATGTAACAGGGCCTGCTTCTGATGAGGAGATCCGTGCTGCCATCGAAAAGGCTGGGTATAAAGTTGTGAAGATCAAAAATCTGCATCGTAAGGGAACAGAATAGCTGCCAGTGTGGTTTGGAATGTGCTTTGTGTCCAATCGGTACAAAAGGATTTTGATGGAATTTACAAAACGAATCTTGACAGGTTTGCCAAAATATACTATAATAAAAATGTTATCCAATTTTAACGAAAAGAGGAGCTTGCAATGGCAAAAAAGCAGATTTCCAAATCCGGTTTTGAGAAACTGGAAAAAGAATTGAATTTTCTCGTTACCGTTAGACGTGCAGAAATGGCGCAGAAATTAAAAGAAGCCCGTGCGCAAGGCGACCTTTCTGAAAACGCAGAATACGATGAAGCAAAAAATGAACAGGCAATTCTGGAAGCACAGATTGCAGAAATTCAGTACACACTGGATAATTCGGAAGTGGTAGAAGACGGCGATATTTCCGTTGATGAAGTCAGCTTGGGATCTACCATTAAGCTGAAAAATTTCCGTACCGGTAAAATCGAAACTCTGACCATTGTCAGCAGCAATGAGTCTAATTTTGCAGAAGGCAAGATTTCAGATGATTCTCCGATCGGAAAGGGTGCATTGAAGAAAAAGGTGGGCGACAGTTTCATCATTGAGGCACCGGCTGGAGAATTGAAGTTCGAAGTGCTGGAAATTTCCAAATAAACAAAGAGGTTGTTAGAATGGCAGAAGAAAATAGAACAGCGCCTGCTCCGGAGCAGGATATTCATGAGCAAAAGCGTATCCGTATGGAAAAGCTGGACGAACTGAAGGCAGATGGACGGGATCCATTTACCATTACCAAGTTTGATGTGACAGCAAAGGCGGATGCTGTAAAGCGTACCTATACCGAACAGGAAGCTGCCTGGAAGGAACAGTGCGGAGAAGATGAGGAAGCGTTCCAGGCTCGTCTGGAAACTTTGAAGGAACAACCAGTTACCATTGCAGGTCGTATGATGAGCAAGCGTGGAATGGGTCGTGCCGTATTTTTGGATTTGCAGGACAGCACAGACCGGATTCAGGTTTACGTGCGGGTCAATGATATTGGCAAGGAATTGTTCAAGGAATTCAAAAAGTGGGATATTGGCGACATCATTGGTGTAAAGGGATTTGTATTCCGTACCAAGATGGGCGAAATTTCCATTCATGCACAGGAAATTACCCTGCTTTCTAAGGCATTGCTGCCGCTGCCGGAAAAGTGGCACGGCTTGAAGAATCAGGATACTCGTTATCGGAAGCGCTATCTGGATCTGATTGTCAATCCGGATGTAAAGCAAACTTTTGTAACCAGAAGCCGCATTCTGCGGGAAATCCGGGATTATCTGGACAATCTGGGCTATGTAGAAGTAGAAACACCGGTTTTGCTGCCAATTCAGATTGCAGCAGCAGCAAAGCCATTTATTACCTATCACAATACGCTGGATATGAAGATGTATCTGCGTATTGAAACCGAGCTGAATCTGAAAAAGCTGATTGTTGGCGGATTCGACCGGGTTTATGAAGTCGGCAGAATCTTCCGGAATGAAGGCATGGATCCTTCGCACAATCCGGAATTTACTTCTATCGAAATGTATCAGGCTTATACCGATTATAAGGGTATGATGGATTTGATTGAAGAGATGTATCGTTCTCTGGCGAAGAAGATCTGCGGCAAGGATGTCATTTCCTACCAAGGAACAGATATTCGTCTGGGTGAACCATGGGAACGGCTGACTATGGTGGAAGCTGTTGAAAAGTATGCAGGTGTTTCCTATTCGGATTGGGCAACTGATGCAGATGCAAGAGCTTGTGCAAAGGAACATCATGTAGAAGTAGAAGAAGGCGAAGCTGCTACAAAGGGACATGTTCTGATTGCCTTCTTTGATGCCTTTGTTGAGGATAAGCTGATTCAGCCGACGATTATTTACGATTATCCGGTAGAGAATTCTCCGCTTGCAAAGAGAAAGCCGGAAGATCCAGCCTTCACAGAGCGGTTTGAATACTTTATTTACGCACGGGAAATGGGCAATGCCTTCTCCGAATTGAATGATCCAGTGGATCAGAAGGAACGGTTCCTCAAGCAGGTAGAAGCACGTCGTGCATTGGGTGATACCACAGGAGAAGTGGATGAGGACTTCGTAACCGCATTGGAATACGGCCTGCCGCCGACAGGTGGTCTGGGATTGGGTCTGGATCGACTGGTTATGCTGTTGACCGACAGCCCGTCTATTCGGGACGTGTTGCTGTTCCCAACCATGCGGCCGCTTTCCAAGCAGGACGGAACAGAAGAAGAGGAAGATGCAGAAGCAGCATCGGATGCGGACGCTACAGAAGTATAAGTAATTCAATCAGTTTTAACATGCAGGGGTGCAGCAAGAAATCTGCGGAAAACCGCAGATTTTGCGTGCTCCTGCTTTTTTCAAATATGCTTTGCAAAGGAGAGAAATCCCTTCTTATGGGAGCATATCAGAGAAGCAGCAAGAATCGGGAGGTGCCAGCTTGCAGGAAACGGAAAAAAAGCAGCAGGAACCGGAAGAATCCGGCTCCAAAAAGAAAAAGAAGAAAAAAGAAAAGGGATTTTTGGAAACCGTTCGGGAAATTGATGCACGGGAACGGCAAGCAGAAAAAGAACGGGAAATCAAACAGCAGGAATTGCTGGAACAGCAAGAAAAGGCGGAAAAGGAAGCCTATGCACAAAAGATTCGGGAAGAGCGGATTGAACTGATGCGCTTGAAGCAGGGCGTAATTACCGAAAGTGAGACCATTCACGAAGAGCAGGAGGAAAAGAAGCACTACACCATTTGGCAAAAAATCGGAAACTTCTTTTACCATAGCAAATGGTGGCTGTGGCTTGCTGTTGTTCTCGTTGGCTTGGGCGTCTATATGGTGGTGGATCTGGTCACACAAGAACATCCGGATATGATTGTCATGGTGTTGACCGATGATTCTGAATTACAGTCCAAACGAAAAGAATTGAAGCAGTTCTTTGAAGCTTACACAGAAGATGCCAACGGAGATGGAAAGGTCGTTGTAGACATCTACTGTGTTCCGGTAACAGAAGATATTGGGGAAAAGGATTATTATACCGGAAATGCAACAACACTGTCTACGCAGTTCCAGATGGCAGATGCCATTGTGGTGATTACAGACGATCAGGCAAATGAATATATTTTGTCGGATGAAACATTGGAAAATCTGGAAGACCTGATGCCGGATAATCCACATGTAAAAGGAACGGGATACTATCTGAAGGATACCGACTTTGCAGAAAAAATTGGGTATACGGACGAATTGGATGCGGATATTTGTATTGGATTGCGGAAAGTGACCAAAACTTATGACAGTGAGGAAGAAATGCAGGAAAACTTTGATGTAGCATGGGATGCCCTGCAAAAAATTGCAGAGGATCTCTCTTAAAAGGAGGAAAATCAAAATGTTGCAAATTGGAAGCCATTTATCTGCCTCGAAGGGGTATCTTGCCATGGGAAAACAGGCAGTAAAATTGGGTGCAACAACGTTTGCGTTTTTCACCCGGAACCCACGTGGCGGCAGTGCAAAAGCCATTCAGGAACAGGATGTAGCAGCATTTCTGACCTACGCACAGGAGCATCAGATTCAGAAAATAGTAGCACATGCGCCGTATACTCTGAATCTTTGTTCGGCAGATCCCTCTATTCGGGAATTTGCCAAAAACACACTGGCGGATGATCTGGTACGAATGGAGTATACGCCGCATCAGTTTTATAATTTTCATCCGGGCAGTCATGTGAAGCAGGGTGTAGAGGTTGGCATTGCACAGATTGCGGAAGCACTCAATGCAGTCTTAAAGCCGGAACAGACAACAACGGTTTTGCTGGAAACCATGGCGGGCAAAGGCAGCGAGGTGGGCAGAACCTTTGAGGAACTGCGTGCGATTCTGGATCGTGTGGACTTACAAGAAAAAATGGGAGTGTGTCTGGATACCTGCCATGTCTGGGACGGTGGATATGATATTGTAGACCATTTGGATGCAGTACTGGAAGAGTTTGATACCGTGATCGGCTTAGAGCGTCTGCATGCCATCCACATCAATGACAGTAAAAATCCGATGGGATCACACAAAGACCGGCATGAAAAAATCGGGGAGGGTACCATTGGATTGGATGCAATGGTTCGTATCATCAATCACCCCCAGCTGCGGCAGCTGCCGTTTATTTTAGAAACGCCAAATGATGATGCAGGTTATGCAGCTGAAATTGCATTGCTGCGTGCCCATTATCAAGAGTAAAAGCAAGTGGAATTGGAACAATTGGATTCTATAAAAAATTTGGTGCAGCAATTTTGAGAAATTGCTGCACCAAAAATTTTTGTATGCGTTTATTTTATTGATTATTAGGAGAAAGCAGATAATCTGCCACTGCTGTCGGACTGGGCAAAATAGCGGAGGCACCGTATGCTTCCAGTTCGCCTTCCGGTGCATAGCCGTAAGAAACACCGAGAAAGGGGATGTTTTGCTGTTTGGCACCAATGGCATCATGCTTGCGGTCTCCGATCATCATGCACTGTGTATGCTGCTCAGGGCGAATGGAAAGCCGCTTCAATGCGTAACCAATGACATCTGCCTTGGTTTCTCCGTCTCGCTCTAAACTGCTTCCAGCAATGACTTCAAAATAGTCAGTCAATTGAAAATGCGTCAGAATTTGCAGTGTATAGGGCTCCGGCTTGGAAGTTGCAACTGCCAGGTGCTTTCCGGCAGCTTTTAGCCGTTGCAGCATCTCTGGTACACCATCATATACCCGATTTTCAAACATGCCGATGGTAGAAAAACGCTTGCGGTATTGTTCCACTGCAAAGGCGGTTTCCTCCGGGGACATCTGACAAAAGGCAGGGAAAGACTCTGATAATGGTGGGCCAATAAATGGATAAAGTTTGGTTTCATCCGGTTCCGGTCTGCCGCACTGCGCTAAGGCATACTGCACACAGCGCAAAATGCCCTCTTTGGAGTCGGTTAAGGTACCATCCAGGTCAAATAAAAGATAAGTTGCGGACATTGTTACAGTTCCTCCTGGTTGGCACAAATTGTACCACCGCCAATGACATAGTCCCCGTCATAGAGTACCACCGCCTGACCCGGTGTAATGGCACGCTGCGGCTCATCAAAGACAATATGCAGGCGGTCTGTGTCCGTTTGGGTAACAGTTGCCCATTGTTCTGTATGGCGATAGCGTACTTTTGCTTTAACCCGAATGGGTTCGTTCAGTTGCTCATACGGAATCAGATTGATGTCGAATGCATCCAATTCCCGAGTGAACAGGTCTTCATTCAGCCCCAGTACCACTTCATTTTGTGCCATGTGCTTGGCGCAGACATAGTGCGGCTGCGGCAGTGCCAGTCCCAGTCCCTTTCGCTGTCCAATGGTATAGCGTACAATGCCGCGGTGCTGTCCCAGGACATTGCCCTGCAAATCGACAAAGTTGCCGCTGGGGTAAGTTTTTCCGGTATAACGTTCCAAAAACCCGGTATAATCACCATCGGGCACGAAGCAGATATCCTGGCTGTCGTGCTTTCGAGCATTGACAAAGCCGTTTTTCTCTGCAATTTCCCGTACCTGTGCTTTGGTATAACCGCCGAGTGGGAACTGAATCCGGGCAAGCTGTTCCTGATTCAGCATGTAAAGGACGTAGCTTTGGTCTTTGCTGAGATCGGCTGCCTTTTTCAGCCAGTAACGTCCGGTGTCCGCATGGTATTCGATCTGTGCATAATGTCCGGTTGCCAGGTAGGCGATATCCAATTCATTGGCACGCTGGAACATTTTTTGAAATTTCAAATATCGGTTGCATTCCAGGCAGGGATTGGGTGTGAAGCCAGTTTCATATGCCTGTACAAACGGATCCATGACATGGCATCGAAAGTCTGTTTTGAAATTAAAGACAAAATAGGGCATATCCAGCCGGTATGCTACACTTCTGGCATCTTCTACATCCGAAAGGGAACAGCAGGTGCTCTCGCCATTTACGCCGATTTCATCGGAATCAAACAGCTTCATCGTGGCACCGATGCAGGAAAAGCCCCGTTGCTGGAGCAGAAAAGCGGCAACCGAACTATCTACGCCGCCGCTCATGCCAATTAATACGGTTTTTTCACGTGTCATATTAACCACCTAATGCGATCATCTGATCGATGCATCGTCTTGCAGCTTGAATTTTTTCTGCCTCCATGCAGATTTCTTCGCCAGCTGTTCCCTGTAGGAAGTGATAAACATCCATCAATGTGGTTGCTTTCATATTCTGGCAAACCAATTTTTTGGTCAGTGGATAGAATTGCTTGTCCGGGCAGGCATACTGTAGGGTTTCTGCAATGCTAATTTCTGTTCCAATGATGAAAGAGGTTGCATCGGACTGCTTGGCATAGGCAATAATGCCGGATGTGGAACCAATGTAATCAGCACGGTCACAAATATTGGGCTGGCATTCCGGATGTACCAGAACCAGTGCTTCGGGATGTCTTGCCTTTGCCTTTTCCAGATCCTTAACAGAAACAGCAGCATGAACCGGGCAGCCGCCCTGGAGCAGTTTGATGTCCTTTTCCGGAACCTGTTTTTTCACATAAGCACCCAGGTTGCAGTCTGGAATAAAGAGAATCTTGGAATTGGGCAGCTGCTTGACAATCTTAACCGCAGAAGAAGAGGTAACGCAGACATCACAGATGCATTTTAAATCGGCCGTGGTGTTGATGTATGCCACAACGGTATGATCTGGATATTTGGCTTTTACTGCTTCAATCAAATCCACATCCATTTGTTCTGCCATTGGGCAGCCGGCAATCGGATTGGAGAGATAGACATGTTTTTCCGGCGAGAGAATTTTTACGGTTTCTGCCATGAACCGAACGCCGCACATTAAAATATTTTTTTGTGGCGTATCCTTTGCCTTGACGCTTAATTGATAGGAATCCCCTGTAAAATCTGCAATCTCTGCAATTTCAGATGCCTGATAGCTGTGTGCTAAGATACAGACATCCTTTTCTTTTTTGAGTGATAAAATTGCATCCTGCAATTCCCTGATTTTCATATGCTCTGTTCCTTTCGCTTTTGCTTTTGCTTTTGATCTTGCTGCGGGGCAGCAAATGATGCATTTGTTCTCCAAAAGTATAGCACATCTATAGGAAATAGTCAAGATTTTTCATATTTCGATGCCTACTTTCAGGTTCGGTTAATGATTTGTAAATGATTGTGTCATGATTACAGCTGTTTGTAAAAACGGGAAGAAAACGAGAAGGAGAATGGAAAATTTGGTAAAAAGGATGAAACGATCAGCAAAATGCGGCGGCATTTTTGGGCAACTTGTTAAAATTTCAAAATTGTGGAAAAAGCACTTGACAAACTCTGCGAAATAGTGTACCATATAGCTAGTGCACTAGTACGTTGGATTGATTGGAGGGAAAAGCATGAAGTTTCAGACAAATTATCCGATTTACCTGCAAATTGCAGATGATATCAAACGAAAAATCATTGTGGGAGAGCTTCATCCCGGCGACAAATTGCCATCGAATATTGATTTGGCGCTACAGTATGAAGTGAATCCCAACACCGCTGTTCGCATTTACAAGGAATTGGAGCAGGAATCCATTTCCTTTACCAAGCGTGGCATCGGTACGTTTTTGACAGAAGATCCCGGTATGCCTGACCGATTGAAGCGGGAGATCGTCACAAAGCTGGCGCACGATTTTTTGGAAACGATGCGGCAATACCATCTTTCCAACCAGGAAATTTCACAAATTTTACAGCAAGAAATGAACAGAGGAGAGGAAGAATCATATGCTAAAGTTTGAACATGTTGTCAAAGGCTATGGCAGTCGAAAGGCGTTGGATGATCTGACCGTTACATTTGAACCGGGAAAGGTTTATGCACTGGTCGGCCCCAATGGAAGCGGAAAAAGTACCATGATGAAAGCAACTGCCGGATTGGTGAAGCTGACAAGCGGTTCCTTGACCTATCGGGGAATGAAAATTGGAACGGAAACCAAAAAGCACATTGCCTATATGTCGACGGAGCCGTTTTATTATGACTGGATGCGTATCTCAGATGTAGCGCATTTTTATGGGGATTTCTTTGCAGACTTTGACCAGGAGAATTTCCGGCAGCTGCTGCAATTTATGGAACTGGATCCTAGTATGAAAGTGAAGGCGCTCTCCTCCGGTATGGCAGCAAAGCTGAAAATTGCAGCTACGCTTTCCCGTCATGCGGAATTGATTATGCTGGATGAACCGTTGAATGGCATTGACCTAATCGGGCGGGATCAGATCATTCATGCTGTCATTCGGGCCACTAATCCCAATTCTACCTTTATCATTTCCAGTCATTTGTTTGATGAGCTGGAACCGATTGTCGACAATGTCGTCATGATGAAGCAGGGAAAGCTGGTTCTGGAAGGTACTTTGGAGGACATTCGCAGCCGATATGGAAAATCCATCACCGATTTGTACCGGGAAGTATATGCGGATATGGCATATATGGGACAGCCGTATCCTGGTGGCATGCCAGCATATGGACAGCCGCCTGTATATGGACAGCCACAGCAGCCCTATTACAATGGAATGCCGCAGCAGCCCATTCCGCCAGTTGTGCCGCAGCAGCAAGTGCCGCCAACGGTGCAGCCGCAGCAGCAGACTTCATCCAATTCCGATTCCAATTCCCAGCCGAAGCAGTAAGGAGAGATGCCGTATGTTAAAATTAATGAAATATGAATTACGAAAAACCAGAATGTTCTTTCTGGTAACCGTTGCAATCATTGCCATTACAGAACTTTTGTTTTTAATTGGATACTATGGAAATTTTGAAACACCGTTTGTCATTTCGATGATACTGGCATTTCTGATTTTTATTGGCGGATTTTTTGCGGCAATGGTATTCAGCTTTATGCTGTATTACAATGACATTTCGAAAAAACCTGGTTACCTGCTCTTTATGACACCACAGTCTACCGCAAAAATTATCGCCTCTAAGCTATTGGTTGGATTTATCGGACTGATTGGCATTTTGCTGCTGGAAGGGATTTTTGCAGTACCAAGTTTCCTGCTTGTTTTCCATGATCAATCCGATGGCGCTTCTTTGGTGGATATGATCATCCGTCCTGTTATGGATGCCATGAAGGGCAACTGGGGCTATATCATTTTGTGGTTGATCACCTTGGTAATCAGTTGGTTTGCCGATATTGTTGGTATTTTTGCAGCTATTGCATTGTCCAGAACGCTGCTGGGCAATCAAAAAGGTGGCAATCTCGTTGCATTCTTGTTCTGGATTGGAATTAACACAGTCGAATCTATCATTACTTATTTAGGTACGTTCCTGTTTGGAGACTTTTTATCGCCTAGCATGGGAATCAATACGGAAGCAATGTCCGCATCGGAAGCTGTTTCTGTTGTGGTTAATTTTACTGCTACACCATTGGTATTTTCTTTGGTTCTGACCATTGTGTTCGGAGTAGGTTTGTATGCCCTGACAGTGTGGCTGACAGACAAGAAAATGAGTCTGTAAGGTTTTTAAAACGATCATACGCTTTGCGAAAGAGCCGGTCAAAATGCATTTGACCGGCTCTTTTTGAATATATAGACAAGAGAAAACAGATGCCCTGCAAAAAAATCATATGCCGTACGGGAATTTGACAAAATTTGCAGGATGGAATTGCTACAATAAAGAAAACCATGCATAGAAGTAAAGGAGGAATGCATGCATGACAGTTACCATCCAACAGACAGACGACTGCATGACAGCCGTACTGGAAGGAGAATTGGATCATCATTGTGCCGGATCCATTCGCAAAGAAATCGATGCAGCCGTACGGGATCAGGAACCGGTTCTGCTCTATTTGGACTTTCATTTGGTGACCTTTATGGATAGTTCCGGAATTGGTTTGATTATGGGACGCCATCAGCTGATGCAGAGCCTGGGCGGACAAGTTTTAATTTTGGATCCGCCGCAGCACATTCGCAGGGTACTTCGCATTTCAGGCATTGAGCGGATTGCCAAAGTCGTCAGCAGCAAGGAGGTGTGAGCATGCACGTACAAAATGCCATTCAATTTATTTTTCCCGGAATTTCAGAAAATGAGCATACGGCAAGAGCGGTTGTATCTGCATTTTTGATTCAGATGGATCCAACCGTAGAGGAGCTGGCAGATATTCGAACAGCGGTGTCCGAAGCGGTCACCAACTGCATTGTACATGGATATCGCAATAGCAGCGGCAACGTCGAATTACATATTAAGTTGCTGGAGGGCAGGGAAGTCTATATTCGCATCAAAGACCGAGGCTGCGGCATTCCCAATGTGGAGCAGGCAATGGAACCGATGTTTACCACGGCACCGGAGGAAGAACGTGCCGGACTGGGCTTTGCTGTGATGCAAAGTTTTATGGATCATCTTTCCGTTCGCAGTACCGTCGGAAAGGGAACCACCGTTATTATGCGGAAAAAGTTGGGGCAATCAGCATGCCGGGCGTTGTAAATCCGCCTTTGGCAGAGGAAAATTTAGGACTGGTGCATCACTGTGCCAATCGTTTTCGAGGACGTGGCATTGAATATGAAGAGCTGTATTCCGCTGGTTGTGTTGGACTGCTCAAGGCAGTCAAAGCGTTTGACCGGGAGCGAGGGGTACAGTTTTCGACCTATGCCGTGCCAGTGATTCTCGGAGAGATCAAGCGCTTGTTTCGGGACGGCGGAACGGTAAAAGTCAGTCGTGGCTTGCAGGAATGTGCCAGAAAGTTGCAGCAGCATCGGGAACGCTTTCAGCAGCAGTATGGCAGGGAGCCGACTTTAACAGAGCTTTGTAAGGAGACAGGAATTGCACAGGAAGATGCTGCACAGGCACTTTGTGTGACGCAGCCCGTACTTTCCTTGACCAGCGGTGGAGAGGATGAAGCACCGCTGGAAATTCCAGTAGAGGCACCTGACGAGGAAATCAGTGACATTCTGGCGTTGCGGCAGCTGATGGCAGCGCTGGATCCAAAAGACCGCATGCTGCTGGAACTGCGTTATTTTCATAATTTAACGCAAACGAAAACGGCGAAACTGCTGGATATGTCTCAGGTGCAGGTATCCAGGCGAGAAAAAAAGCTCCTCACGCAAATGCGGGAGGAGCTGCTGCAATAGGCTGGAGCTTAACGGAAGAAACCACGCTTTTTCTTTTTCGGCTTTGCACGGGCAATGATGATGTCCACCATTTCTCCAACATTTTTCATGCCGGATACTTCCCGCATCTGAAAGCGCATATTGAATTCTTTTTCAACGGCTTCGATCAGGTTGATGTGTTCGAGGCTGTCCCAGTCTTCAATGTCGTTGGCGGTAGTTTGATCGTTGATGACGATGGAATTGTCGTCAAAAACGTCCCGGAATACGTTGGTCAAAGCGTCTAATACTTCTGCATGTGTCATAATGTTGCGATCTCCTTTTCGTTGACTTGAATGACGTGATTTTTGGGTTGATAGGAATCAATGGAAAGCGTCCAGGTACTGTCTCCGTTTTCAAAGGCTTCTGTCTGGGTGAATCCAAAGGAGCCATACAGATTCTGTACCATTGCGTTTTTCGCTGTTTTATAATAATAGCCGATGATGGTATGAATGCCATGTGCTTGACATTGGGCAACCAGTTCGTCCAGCATGGCAAGTTCCATGTCGCGTTTCAATACCCGGCAGCTCATCAACCAGAGGTCGATGTGCAGGGTCTGCTCAATCTGTTCGCCGATGACAACGGAAACAATTCCATTATCGCCGAACTTATCCCGCAGACGACCGCAGAGACGGATGTGATTGGGGCTTGCCGCAACGGCTTCCATATCGCTTTTGGTGTAGCGGCGAGTGGTCAGATTAAACTGATTGCTCTTGTTGGTTAGCTGCACAATGCGCTGCATGGAAATCGGGTCAAAATCCGTAATGGAAGCATGCATGTCTAAGCTGTGCAAATATTCGGTATAATCGGCGAAACTTTGCTGTAGCTGTGCACGCTGTACGTTGGCACGGTACATTTCGTTTCGGTTGGCATCATCTTTAGAAAGTGTGGTAACTTCAAAATAACCGCTGCGATCCAGTACCATCAGGCATTCTTCTACGCTATCAAATTCCGGTACGGCAATGCCTGCAATTTGTCCGGATACGATGGCACGTTCTGCCGGGTTGTCGTCAACAAAGACAAAACTTTCCGGAAGCAGATTGAGCGTCTGGGCAGTTTTGAGAATGTTCTGATCTTTGCTGTCCCAGTTCGCCTGGATGCAGACAAAATCATCTGGTTTTAAAACGCCGTTGGGATGATTCAGCCCCAGCAGGGCATTTTCCGGTTCATTTTTGGAGCAGACTGTGAGCAGAACGCCAAGCTTTTTTTGTTCCTTCAGATAGCGCTGCAATTCATCGTAAGCCTGTCCCATGGAGGTTTCCTGCCCGATTTCAATGCCTTCCTGTCCATCGTCTCCAATGACGCCGCCCCAAAGAGTATTGTCCAGATCCAGTGCCAGCACCTTTTTATTGCGGCCGAAAATGGATTGAATGATGCGGTTTAAGCTAAATGCAAAATCCGGAATGGCAGGTACGCAAAGTGCATACTTGTACAGATACCAGTAAGAGGGATCGGACCAGGCATCCAGTCCATAGCAGGCGGACAGGTAATTGATATCATGAATATAAAAATCTGTGTGGGACTGTGCATATTCGTAGAATTTGCAGTTGAGCCGGGTGATGAAGTTGACTGTTCCATGCGGATTGGATGCTTCACTGTTTCCCAACAAGCGGAACAATGGCAGCTCAAAGTTGTTTTGAATGATGGGGCAATGGTAAACCGATTGAATCCGCTCCCACATTTGCGTAAAATGCTGGAATTGCTGTTCCAGTGCTGCATCGACTTCTTCCTTGGAGGCAGAAAGATCTTTTGGAAATGCCGTGATGTTGCGGGTTGTTGTGTGGATGAAGATTAAGTCTGGTGCAAAGGCTTCCAGTTCTGGATTGGGGAACATGGCATCCTGCCAGTACTGTGCATATTCGGATTGATAGAATTTCGGCGCAATGCCCATATTCAGCAGAAACAGCTCCAAAATGGAGACAATGTCGTTGGTTGTGGAACCGCCCAGTACCGCAATCCGCTTTTCAAAGCGTGTGGTGCCATCTGCAAGCAGGGCTTTTTTGATTTTCTTTCGATTTTTTAAAATCCATGCAGCATCGAATGGGTATTGCAATTCTTGCATGAAGAAGAACCTCCTTTTATTGAGTCAGCAGTGTTTGCAGGCAGGTACGATTGCCGCCGGTTGCACTAAATGTATTCATTGCAAACAGAACATCGGTTGCGCCAACCTGCTTGATGAAGGAAACGGCATTTAAATTAAAGTACCGCATGTCGATGACATAAATTTCCGAGAAGGAACTGGTGAGACAGGGAACCAGTGCGTTACCATAACTATCCTTGATGATGACCAGTTTCCGTTGGTTGGTGCAGTCTGTTTGAATCTTTGTGATCTTTTCGTCACCGCCCATGAAGACCAGATAGTAGCTAACCGGATCTACATTGTCCAGATTGATGAGCAGATCACCGGTATACTCACTGTTATAACTGGTATCGTAGTAATAGGTGGTGTAGTGATTTTTCGGAGTATAATAGGTAAAGTCCTCTGGATTATCTCGCAGGGTTGCACTGTTGGTAAAGGAGTACATGGTTCCTACATAGTCGCTCTTTGTGGTAGCGGTATAGCCAGTTGACAAATCCGGGAACGGAACGTTTGCTGTTTTGGCGAATTCCTGTGCGGCATAATATGCACCCAGCGGTAGCCAGTGGTGGTCAGTACGTGCATAGATGTTTTCGCTGGTATGTGCTTCCAGTGCATGATACGCATCAACCGGTTTGACACCGGAAAGGTGCTTGTTGATGTTGTCGATATTATCGATTTCACTGCCAGTATAGCTGGCATAGCTGGACGGCAGATAGAAGGAAACCGCAGTCGGCGCCACCAGGGAGTAAACCTGTACCTTGCTGCCCAGCTGTTGCTGGAACTGGTTCAGGTAAGAGGCGTATTCGTCTCCATTGGTGAAGCTTCCGCCGTATACATTGATGGCACGCTTGTCCACCAGAATGATGCCGTCTCCGATTTCAACCGGCGGGGTATCCGGTTCTGCCTGGGTTGTGGTGGTAATGGCTGGTGTGCTGCCGTTTGGAACCTCTGTACCTGCGGCGGCAGCATCTGTTGTCGCTGGATCCGAATCAGATTGCGTATTTTGCCCATTTGATTTGACAGCGGCAATATCCCCAAAAAAGACAGCCGTATCATCGCTCTGTTTGCCGGCATGGCTTTTTAATGTGGCAATCATGCTTTTAAAGTTGCTTCGGCAGGGAACCGTATCATTATAGAAGGTCGAAATGCCTGCTGTATAGCTGCCGTCCAGGAAAGAGGACATGCTGAATTTCGGGAATTTTGCGAGTGCACGGTTTTCCTCTGCCGACATGGTCGGACGTTTTCCAACGAGTAGGAAAATGGAAAATCCAACTGTTAGCGCTCCCAGTACGCAGACTCGCATGGAGGCACCCATTTGAGATGCCAGTGCCAGTTTCTTTTTGCGGCTGTTTCGGGAAGTGGGACGTCTGGTGCCGGTTGCAGTCTGTTGTTTGGAGGCAGTAGGCTGCTTGGATGCCCCTCGTTCAGAATTGGTGGAGGAGTTGTTGGAAGAAAGAGAATCTTGCGGCATGTTGTTGTAAAGCTCCTTTCCGCATGTGGTTTAGAAGGTTGTTTTGTTAGAATCGTAAGTAGAGAAATGGTTTGTTGGTTGCATCAACCAGCAGAATGCTGCTGATGATCAGCAATGCCACACAGCAGAGCGTTCCGGCAAAGGAAAGTGTGATGTGCATGGCAGGGCTTTTCTGCATCATTGCTTTTGGAATCTTTAGGAGTGGGAAGCAGCAGATCAATGCTAAGAGAATCAGGAAAACATTGTTTTGGAAAGAGGTGGTAACAATGGCATTGGAGAAGCCGTTTCCACCGAATCCAAAGAGCGTTTTCAGGAAAATGCCGAGCTTTTTCGTATCCTCAAAATAAAAGATGCCAAATCCAACGATGATGACCAATTTGTTGTATAGGTGCCGCAGAACAATTGGGATGGAACGCATCCGCTTTTTGCCCATCAGCTGTTCAAAGAGCACGAAACAGCCATAATACAGTCCCCAAATGATGTAGTTCCAGCTTGCGCCGTGCCATAAGCCGGTGCAGAACCATACCAGAAACAGTCCGCCGTATTTTCTGCGTTTGCCGAAAATCGGAATGTACAGCACATAGTCCCGGAAGAAGGTACCAAGAGAAATATGCCAGCGCTGCCAGAACTCTGTAATATCCTTACAGAGGAATGGATGCCGGAAGTTTTCATCAAAATGGAATCCAAATACACGGCCGATTCCGATTGCCATATCGGAATAACCGGAAAAGTCAAAGTAAATTTGCATGGAGTACAAGATGACACCGTACCAAGCACCCAGTGTGGTTTGGTTGCCGATGACATCATTGCCGAGAAATTGTGTCACAATATCGCCTAGGTGATCGGAAAGAATGACCTTCTTGGACAGCCCAATGACAATCCGGGTGAATCCTTCGCTCAAATCGGTTGGTGTTACCGTACGGTTGCGCAGTTCATGTCCAATGGTGCTGTAGCGGACGATTGGCCCTGCTACAATGGTGGGGAAGAGGGAGAGAAACAACAGAAATTGCGGATAGCTTTTTTCTGGTTTGACCTTTCCCCAGTAGCAGTCGATGATATAAGAAAGTGCTCGGAATGTATAAAAACTGATGCCGATTGGCAGATGCATGTCCGGAATGGGAATATGAGAAGAGAAAACAGCATTTAAATTCTCAATTATAAAGCCAGTGTACTTAAAGACCAGCAGAAAGCCTAAATTAAAGATCAAACCGAATCCAAAAGCGATCTTTCCGATTGGTTGATCTGCATGGCGTTCCATGCCTTTTCCAATGGCAAAGTTTATCACGGAACTGAGCAGCAGCAACCATAGAAAAACCGGTTCTCCCCATGCATAAAACAGGAGAGAAAAGAGAATTAATACCGTGTTTCGCGTTGCATTTTTGGTTGCAAAATAGCTGATGAAACAAATGGGGAAGAAAAGATACAAGAAAAATAGATTTGAAAATACCATGGTACTGCCTCGTTCTGTTGTGTATTGTAAATCATGCATACCATTTTACTGGAACATTCTTTTTCAGCAGGCACTTTTTACCGAAAAAAGGCCAGTAAAAAGGAAACTTGCGCTCGAAAAAAAGAGCATGATTTTTTGAAAATTAAAAAATATAATAAAAGAAAAAAGTAAAAATAATTGCGTTGCATGCAGCTTCTGTTTTGGAAACATTTCTTGCAGCGCCATACTCATTATACAACAAACCTAATGATGTTGCAATAGCATTGTATCATTTTCAAGCGCCAAAAAAAGGCGGCAAATTGCCGCCTTTTTTTGGTTATTTTGTCGAACATTTACAGGAAGATAAACTGCCTTTATGCATTTGCCGGAGGATCCTGTTTGTCACTGGTGACAATTTCCTTGATACCGGCAGTCAATCCTGCTAAGCCCTGGATTTCACTGGGAATGATGATTTTCGTAGCTCTGCCGTCTGCTGCTTTTGCAAAAGCTTCCAGTGCCTTTAGCTGAATGACCTGTTCATTTGGATTCGCCTGATTGAGTTTTACCAAGCTGTCTGCCAATGCCTTTTGTACCATTTCAATAGCAGCTGCTTCACCGGCAGCTTCCCGGATTTTCTGTTCCTTAACAGCTTCTGCACGAAGAATCATAGCTTCCTTATCTGCCTGTGCCTTTAAGATGGCAGCATCCTTTTCAGCTTGTGCACGCAGAATTTTGGCATCCTTTTCACCTTGTGCAACGGTGACTTGGTACTGCTGCTCTCCTTCTGCCTGTTTGATCTTTTCCCGCTTTTCTCGTTCTGCCTTCATCTGCTTTTCCATGGCTTCCTGGATTTCGTGCGGCGGCAGAATGTTTTTCAATTCTACACGGATGACCTTAATGCCCCAACGATCGGTTGCATGATCCAGTGCATCGGTAATTTTGGTGTTGATCAGATCACGAGAGGTCAAAGTGGCATCCAATTCCAGTTCTCCAATGATGTTTCGCAGTGTGGTTGAGGTTAAGTTTTCGATGGCTGCAATCGGACGCTCTACCCCATAGGTATACTGAATGGCGTTGGTGATTTGAAAGAAGACAACGGTATCAATCTGCATGGTAACATTATCTTTGGTGATGACAGCCTGCGGCTTGAAGTCCACCACTTGTTCTTTGATGGAAACTTTCTTGGCAACGCGATCCATGAAGGGTACTAGAAAATGAATACCAGTATTCCATGCTTTATAAAAAGCGCCGAATCGTTCAATGACGAAAATATTGGCCTGCGGAACAATCTTGATGCAGGATATAATGAGAATCAAAAGAAAAATCAGAACGGCAATGCCGATAATGAATGAAACTTCCATATGCGTTTACTCCTTTTCAGTTGGGGCAGCAGATACAGGCTCTGTCTGCGGGATGGCGGTTACATGCAGTTTGGTGCCGTCGACTGCATCGACCCGAACCGTTGTGCCTTCTGGAATCGGTGTATTGGAACTGGAAATGGCAATCCAATCGACATCCTCTAACCGAACCCGTCCGGTTCCTTTCATGGGATCAATGGCTTGAATGACAGTTGCATACTTTCCAAGATCTTGTTTTAAGTTGGTGTCCTGGATATGGAACCGCATAACTCGTTTTAAAATTGGGCGTGTCAGGATTAACAGAATGATGGACACTGCAAGGAATAGGATAACCTGAACCAGTGTAGAAGCGCCAAACAATGCTGCAAAGCATGCTACTAGCGCACCAGCGGCAAACCAGATGGAAACCAACTGCTGGGTACAAACTTCTGCAACAACAGATACCACCAGTAAAATGCCCCAAAATACACAAATCGGAACCATGAAGAAACCTCCTTTCTGCTCTGTGTTTATTATACCATATGCCGCATGGTTTGTAAATAGAAAGATCCGGAAAATGCCCTGCCAGTTCGTGAAAACTTGCAGGGCATTTGTGTTAAAAGTACATGTATAACTGGCAGGGAATCATGCCATTATAGAGCTTTCTCTTTTTGGTTGCAGGATGTTCAAAGTAGGTTTCAAACTCCTGATCTGGGGAAATGATGTAGCAGGTGTGCTCCTTGGTGACCGGGAAAACTTCTCCCATGATGCGGTAGAGGGACTGTGCCGCCTGTAAATCCAGAAGCCGTTCCCCATAAGGCGGATTGCAGATGGTGATGGTTTGCGCATCCGGCGGTGTGAAATCTGCAATGTCTCGCTGCATGATCTGAATGCGGGGCTTTACGCCCGCCTTGCGGACATTTTCTTCTGTTAAGGCAATGGCTTCCGGGTCATTGTCCCAGCCGTACGCTTCAAAGGCAGCATCCTTTCGGATGGCGGCAATGGCCTCTGCACGGGCATCCTGCCAGATGCGCTGCGGGAAGCAATCCCAGGTTTCTGCACGAAAGCGGCGGTTCAGACCAGGGGCAATGTGCAGGGCTTTGAAAGCAGCTTCAATCAGGAAGGTACCGCTTCCGCAGAACGGATCACAGACGATACTGTCGCTGCGGACGTGTGCGAGATCAACAATGCCGGCTGCCAGGGTTTCTTTAATGGGAGCAGCGTTGGCATGCTTGCGGTATCCACGCTTGTGCAGGCCGATTCCGGAAGTGTCCAAGTAAATGGTTGCAAGATTTTTGCGGATGGTGAATTGTACCTGATGAATCGGTCCAGTTTCCATCAGCCAGGAGGCGGAATAATGTGCCTGCAATCGGGTGACAATGGCTTTCTTGATGATGGATTGGCAATCCGGTACGCTGTGCAGCTTGGAATCCAGTGCATGACCCTTTACCGGGAAGGCGTCCTGCTTGCCGATGAATTCTTCCCAAGGCAATTTTTTGACGCCTTGGAACAGATCTTCAAATTGATAAGCAGGAAACTGTCCCATTTGAATCAGAACACGTTCCGCGGTGGAAAGGCAGAGGTTTGCTTTTGCCAGGACGGACAGGTCGCCTTCAAATAGGACACGTCCGTCTTGGACGGTGATATTCTGTCCGCCGATTTTTGTGATCTCAAAACGCAGTGTTCGTTCCAGACCAAAATGGCAGGGGCAGCAGTAAGTGAGCAGTTGCTTCATAATGATTTCCCAGTCTTTCTATTTTAGTTTTCTGCCGGCGGCTCAGTGGGAGCAGGCGCCTGTGTAACCGGTGGTTCCGTCGGTGCCGGTGTTGCAGGCTGTTCTTCCTGCGGTGCCGCAGTGGTGACCTTTGTTTCAGAAGGTTCGGTTTCTACCGGTGTTGTGGCCTTTGGCTTTGCCTGACAATTGTCACATTTTGGTGCATTGCTGGACTTCCAGTATCCAATTGGCCCCTTCTTGCAGTTCGGACCTGCAATTTTTCCGCTTTCGGCACAGGTGTAATCTTCAATGACCGTGTCGCATGCCGGGTAGGTGGCATCGGTCTGGAGACTGTTTGCATATTCGCCGATGATGTTTTGCCAGATTTGTGCGGACTTGATGCCATGGTTCGGAATTTCCTGACGAGGTGTATAACCAATCCAAACGCCGCTGACAAAGTCTTCGGTCAGACCCACGAAGGTCAGGTCGTTCCAGTCTTCTGTGGTACCGGTTTTGCCGGCAACGTGTTTATTGGAGAGCTGTGCAGCGGTACCAGTACCGTTGTTTACAACGTTTTGCAGCAGCTTGTTCATGACATAAGCAGTTTCGCTGTCAATTACCTTTTTGGGATCTCCGTTGTTTTCATAGATCAATTCGTGATTGCCCTGTTCGACCTTGCTGATGATGTGTGCCTTGGCATAGGTGCCGCCGTTTCCATACGGAATATAGCCGTTGACCAGGTTTTCCAGTGTAATACCATAACTCAATGCACCAACGGTCAAAGGAGAATAGTCAATATCTGTGAATCCGTTTTCATTCTGATCCAGCAGATTCAGTCCCATCTTTTGTGTTGCAAAGTCAAAAACTGCCTGCGGAGTAAGCGCTTGGCACAGCTGCGCCGGAACGGTATTGTAGGATTTTGCCAGTGCCTGATAAACGAAGACATTCTTTCTGGAGTAAACCATGGCGCTGCTGTCTTCACTGTAGTTGGTCGGCCAATCTTCCCCGTTGATCTTGATTGGCGCATCTTCATAAACGGAGCCCCATTGAATGAGGTTGCTTTCCAACGCCAAACCATATGTGGTCAGCGGCTTAATGGTAGAACCAGGCTGACGGGGTTCATCAATGGCATAGTCCCAGCAGAGCGATTCTGTCTTTTCGCCGATTGCTCCGACGACGCAGCGAACACTTCCGTCATAGTTCAATGCAATGAAGGCAGACTGTGGGTAAACAGTATCCGGAACACCATCCTGATCGGTGTCCTGGTCGGTGGTGACAGCCAGACTGCTGGCATCTACCAGGTTATTCAGGTCTTTGTAACGCTCTTCTACATAGGCCTGCATATCCAAATCGACGGTTACATAAATCTGATAGCCGCCCCGATTGATTCGGCTGACCGCCTGGTCATAGGAAAGGTTGTACAGGTTTTGCAGATAGGAGGCGAATTCGTTGATGGCAGCATCCACCACCCAGCTGGTTGCAGCTGTTGGATCCGGTGTTTCTTCTGCTTCGGCATCTGGATGCAGTGCCTTATAGGCATCGGAATCCGTGAAAATCAGCGTTTCATTCAATGCCTGCTGGTATTCGTCATACGTGATGGCGCCGTTGTCGTACATCTGCCAGAGTACATACTGCTGTCGTTTCCGGTTATCTGCTTTTCCGGTATTTACCATTTGCCCGGTGGCTTCATCCTCGTAGCTGGCAAATGGGTTGTATTTGTTCGGGCTTTTTGGAATGGCAGCCAGGCAGGCAGCTTCCGCGACATCCAGTTCCGAGACATCTTTCCCAAAATATTTTTGGGAAGCAAGCTGAATGCCGTTGGTAGCACCGCCGAATCCGATATAATTGAGGTAAGTTTCCAGAATTTCATCCTTGGAATAGGTACGCTCCAATTCCATTGCACGGAAAATCTCTCGAATTTTACGGGACGGAGATTGTTCATTATCACCGGTCAGATTTTTGACGAGCTGTTGGGTAATGGTGGAACCACCCTGGTCAGTATCGTAAATATGAATGAACATATTGGCAAATGCTGAAACCGTGCGCTTGTAGTCTACACCGTCATGGGTGTAAAACCGCTCGTCTTCTACATAAACAAAAGCATCTCGTACATGCTGCGGAATTTCGTCAATGCTGACCGGAACCCGTTCTGCTGCATTGCTGACTTCGTACAGCATTTTTAAATTGCCTTCTGCATCATAGGCAAAGATGTTTGTGTTATAGGAAAGCTCCATTTCTTCAATGGTGACATTGGAGATATCATCCTTGAAATTCATGACGTAGACTGTCAGTGCTGTTACCACAATTGCGCCGGTGATCACGCAGATTAAAAAGAGCGCAGCAAGTGTGGAAAGGAGAATGGAGATGCTTTTCCGCAGAGCAGGGAATCGCTTGGTGCGGAATGCGGCATCCAGTTCCGGGGTATGATAAGGATACTCCGGCGTTCCAGTTGGGCCATTGTAGCGCCTGGATGAAGTGGGGCGCTTCCAGCTGGAGGTTTGCGTGGTTTGCGAGGCAGAAGTGCTGGTTCTTGTAGCAGAACGCTCTTCTTTTGGTTGCTTTTTTTCCTTCATAGTTTGAATCCTTCCATATGTGGGCACAATCTATTTGTTTTGCCGAAAAATCAGCAGGTTGCTTACCAGTCGGTGATATGCTATTCTTTGTTATTATACCACAAATTTGATGAGGTGTTAAGGGATCCATGGGATTTTTTTTGAAAAATATACATTATGTATAAACTTTCCATCGATGGATATACTATTTATGTGATTTATTGAGAAGCAGGAGGCGAATGCATGTGACAAAAAAGAAAATTTGGTGGATGCTGCTGTCTGCGCTGACCCTTTCCTTTGTGTTGGTGATCGGATCGCTGGGACTGGCTGCCGGCCGAAGCGGAACGGCACAGGCGCATTCCAGTAAGACCAGTGCGGCAGAAAGCAGCTCTTCCGGATATGTACTCGGAGTCTATGAAGGACAGCTTGCGCTGTTTCGGGAGCATTCTCGTGTTCCGTATCAGCGGTTGGACATGCCCCTATCCATGCTGTCTGCCTATGATCGGGAACAGGTCGAGCAGGGCATTGTGGTACAGACGCAGGAGGAACTCCGAAAGCTGCTGGAGGATCTGACTTCCTAAGAACTTGTAAAGCAGATGTCAACAAAAAAAGGACGGCAGGTTTGCATCCTGTCGTCCTTTTTATCAAATGGAATGGGGTTTACTTGAAGTAAGCAACGCCGCTTTCAAAGATCTTTTGATCGGTATTTCCAGGTACATTCTTGTACAGGTTCCGACCGATTCGTTCGCTGTGCCCCATCTTACCCAGGACACGGCCGTCCGGAGAGGTCAGACCTTCAATGGCAAGCATAGAAGTATTGGGGTTGTAGCGAATATCCATGGACGGTTTGCCGTTCATGTCTACATACTGTGTTGCAATCTGACCGTTCTTTGCCATTTCGTTGATCAGCTGCTTCGGGCCAACAAAGCGACCTTCTCCGTGAGAAATGGCAACGTTGTGAATTTCATCCACTTCACAGCCATACAGCCAAGGAGACTTGTTGGAAGCAATTCTGGTACGAACCAGCATGGACTGGTGGCGGGCAATGGTATTGAAAGTCAGAGTCGGGGAAATGCTGGTCATATTGGTGATTTCACCAAACGGAATCAGACCCAGTTTCAGCAGAGCCTGGAATCCGTTACAGATTCCCAGCATTAAACCGTCACGCTGATGCAGGAATTCGTCAACAGCAGCCTTGATCTTAGGGCTGCGGAAGAATGCGGTGATGAATTTTCCGGAGCCGTCCGGTTCGTCGCCGCCGCTGAATCCGCCCGGAATCATGATGATCTGTGCCTGCTTAATCAAAACAGCAAAGAGATCGATGGATTCTTCGATGGCAGCAGCAGACAGGTTCCGGATGACAAAGATCTCCGGTCTTGCGCCGGCACGTTCAAAGACACGTGCTGTATCATATTCACAGTTTGTCCCCGGGAATACCGGAATCAAAACACGTGGATGTGCAACTTGGATGGAGCTGGTCTTGATTTCCTTCCGTTCATAGAAGTAAGTCGGCGGAACGGTAACCTTGCCCTTGATCTGGCAGGGGAATACCGGTTCCAGTTTCCGTTCCCATACTTGCAGTAGGTCATCCAGCTGGAGTGTATAGTTTGATGTAACAATGGTGTTTTCCTCGGTGGTTTGTCCAATTACCATCAGGTCGTCTGTTGCAGCATCATCGGTCAGTTCCAGCAGGAAGCCGCCGTAGCAAGGAGCAAACAGTTTCTGTGCAGAAAGTTTCTGCTGGAAGCGGAATCCAATGCCGTTACCAAATGCCATCTTGGCAATTCCTTCTGCAACACCGCCGAAGCCCAGTGTCCAGGCAGCGGCAACCTTTCCGTCTGCAATCAAAGCTTCTACCTGATCGAAAACGGAACGAACGCTTTCAAATACCGGCAGACCATATTCATCATAACGAGGCATCAGCAAGACAACCTTGCTGCCGGCTTTCTTGAATTCGGTGGAGACAATCTGCTTGGCATTTGCCGTGGAAACTGCAAAGGAAACCAGTGTCGGCGGAACGTCAATTTTTTCGAAAGTACCAGACATGGAGTCCTTACCGCCGATGGAGCCGCAGCCCAGTTCCAGCTGTGCCTGGAAAGCACCCAGCAGAGCAGCCATTGGCTTGCCCCAACGTTTCGGATCATTCTGTGTCCGTTCGAAGTATTCCTGGAAGGTCAGCCAGCAGTGGTGATAGGAGCCGCCTGCTGCTACAATCTTTGCGATGGACTCTACCACTGCAACCATTGCGCCCAGGTATGGATTTTGTTCGCTGACCATTGGATTGTATCCCCAGCCCATCAAAGAGCAGGTGTCAGTTTCTCCACGCAGAACCGGGATTTTAGCAGCCATTGCCTGAGAAGGAGACAGCTGGTAAACACCGCCATATGGCATTAAGATGGTGCCGGCACCGATGGTGGAGTCAAACCGTTCCACCAGGCCCTTCTGTGAGCATACGTTTAAGTTGGACAGCAGTTCCGACCAGCTGTCTGCGCAGTCTTCATAAGAAACAGCATCGCCGAGCGCAGGGGATTCAATGGTGATATCGGTGTGCTTGGTGGCACCGTTGGAATTTAAGAATTCTCTGGTCAGGTTGACAATGGTGTTGCCATTCCAGTTCATCTTCAGACGAGGTTCTTCCTTGACCGTTGCGACAACGGTTGCTTCCAGGTTTTCCTTGTCCGCTGCCTTCATAAAGGCTTCTGCATCTTCCGGTGCAACAACGACTGCCATTCGTTCCTGAGATTCACTGATGGCGATTTCTGTTCCGTCCAGACCATCATACTTTTTCGGAACAGCATTCAGATCAATTTCCAGGCCGTCTGTCAATTCGCCGATGGCAACGGATACACCGCCTGCACCAAAGTCGTTGCAGCGCTTGATCATACGGGTTACAACCGGGTTGCGGAACAATCTTTGCAGCTTCCGTTCTTCCGGCGGATTTCCCTTTTGTACTTCTGCGCCGCAGTGTTCCAGGGATTCCATGGTGTGGGACTTGGAGGAACCGGTTGCGCCGCCGCAGCCATCCCGTCCGGTCTTACCACCCAGAAGGATGACAATATCGCCCGGAACCGGAGCTTCCCGGCGGATGTTGCTGGCTGGAGCAGCACCCAGAACGGCACCAATTTCCAGACGCTTTGCAATATAGCCCGGATGATAAACTTCTGCAACGTGACCAGTTGCCAGACCGATCTGGTTACCGTAGGAGCTGTAACCGTTGGCTGCACCGAGTGTGATTTTTCTCTGCGGCAGTTTTCCAGCCATGGTATCGTTGACCGGAACCAGCGGATTGGCTGCACCGGTTACACGCATGGCCTGATAAACATAGGAACGACCAGACAGCGGGTCACGAATGGCACCGCCCAAACAGGTTGCTGCACCGCCGAACGGTTCAATTTCGGTTGGGTGGTTGTGTGTTTCGTTCTTGAACATCAGAATCCAGTCTTCTGCTCTGCCGTCTACGTCAACGGTGATCTTGACGGAACATGCGTTGATTTCTTCGCTTTCATCCAGATCCTGCAGCTTTCCGTCTGCCTTTAACTTCTTGGCAGCCAAGGTTGCCAGATCCATCAAGGTCATTGGCTTTTGTTCTCTGCCGAGTTCCTGCCGAACATGCAGATATGCATTGTATGCCTTTTTGATGTATGGAACATCTGTTTCAACATGGTCGATGTTGGTCAGGAAAGTCGTATGCCGGCAGTGATCTGACCAGTACGTATCAATCATGCGGATTTCTGTAATGGTCGGATCACGGTGTTCGGTATCCCGGAAGTAAGACTGACAGAACCGCAGGTCGTCCAGATCCATGGCAAGACCATAGGTCTTCAGGAAGTCTTCCAGTCCGGCTTCATCCAGGTTCTGGAAACCATCCAGTGTGGCAACAGTAGTCGGCAGCTCATAATTGGTGTCCAGGGATTCCACCGGTTCCAGAGAAGCTTCCCGACGTTCTACGGGGTTGATGAGATAGTGCTTGATTTTTTCGAAATCCGAATCGGACAGATTGCCGGTCAGGATATAAATTTGTGCGGTACGTACTCGGCAGCGTTCACCGCCCAGCATGATTTGCAGGCACTGTTCACAGCTGTCTGCACGCTGGTCAAACTGTCCCGGCAGATATTCAGCTGCAAAATAGCGCTGGTTGTGCCGATAAGCTGGCAGATCGGTGTGAATGTTGTCGACCGGCGGTTCGGAGAAAACAGTCGGAATGGCTTTCTTAAATGCTTCTTCGCTGATATGATCCACATCATAGCGGTTCATGATGCGTACATTAAAAATGTTGCATCGCAGTGCAGTCTGTAAGTCCTTGAGGACTGCACGTGCTTCCACGGCGAAGTCCGGCTTCTTTTCCACATAAATACGAAATACTGACATAGGTAATACTCCTTTATCCTGGATTTTCGGCGCCGTTCGACAAAATCTGCCCATAACAGCACGCCGCATCACTTTCTTCTATTTTAACATAAAAAATCTGTTTACGCAAACTTTTTTTCTGATTTTTTTCCGGAATTTTTATGACGGTGGAATTTGGTGCATGTCCAACGTGAAAACCATTGCCTCGTTCTCGTTCAAAGAGTACCGGAACGGTCTTCCCGATTTGTGCCTGAAGGAAGGCTTTTTGCATGCGTTCCCCAAGTGCCTGCATCTGTTCCATCCGCTGGTGTTTCATGGTATCTGGAACTTGGTCGGTACGAGCAGCAGCAGGCGTTCCAGGGCGGGGAGAGTAACGAAAGACATGCAGTTTGGCAAATCCGATCCGTTCCGCAAAAGCAAGGGATTCTGCGAAATCCTGCTGGGTTTCTCCCGGGAATCCTACCATAATGTCTGTGGTGATGGCACAATCCGGGAAGATCTTTCGGATACGTTTGCAGAGGTCGGCATATTCTGCACAGGTGTAATTTCGGTTCATCGCCGCCAGGGTGCGGTCACATCCGCTTTGCAGGGAAAGGTGGAACTGCGGACAGAACTTCGGCTGTGCCGCCAGTTCAGCAAGATCAGAGTCCGTGAGCTGCTCCGGTTCCAAGGAGCCTAAGCGAACCCTTGCAATTCCTTCTGTTTCGCAGCAGATTCGAACGGCTTCTAAAAGGCTTCCGCCCCATTCTGCCCCATAAAAAGCAAGGTTGATGCCGCACAAGACCAGTTCCCGGTATCCAGCTGCTGCCAGTGCAGCTGCTTCTTGCCGAAGCGCTTCCTTTGGCTTGGAGCGGCAGCGGCCTCTTGCATAGGGGATGATGCAGTAGGAGCAGAAGCAGTTGCAGCCGTCTTGGATTTTCACAAAGGCACGGGTGCGGTTCGGAATGGTTTCGCAGGTCATCAGTTCGAAATCATCCTGTTCCTGATAGTCGGAAACCGCAAAAATGGACTGATGTCCGCCGGCAAAATACTGTTGTACCAGTTTGCAGATTTGGCTGCGGTTTTTGGTTCCCAGAACAATGTCGGCTTCCGGGAGCGCAGCGGCCTGCTGAGGAAATGCTTGCGCAAAGCATCCAGTCAGGACCAGTACCGCATCCGGTGCGCTCCGGCGCAGTTTTCGAAGCGCAGTTTGCACACGGGAATCACCGGAAGCCGTCACGGTGCAGGAGTTGACCACAATGACATCTGCCTCTTCCGGCCGTTGTACGGTTTGGTCGCCTTGTGCGGCGAACAGTGCCTGCATGCAGGCGGTTTCGTAGGTGTTGACTTTACAGCCGAAGGTTGCAAAATAACAATTCAAAAAAATCCCTCCGAATGGTAATATATAAATGAAATATAGCGTAATTAGGTGCATTTTTGACTTTTGTGTATGGATTATTTCCATTTTTTCACATGACTTTCACCTAGATTATGAGGAGTGAATAAAAACCAAGGTTTTGGCGGCACTTCTATTATACTATATTGACGAAAATAATGCAATCGTCTTGACAGGAAAAAGAATTCGTGGTATGCTAAGTACATCAGAAAGAAACAAGAACTGAAAAAGAAAAAGTACCTGTTTCGGATTTCTGATTATCGGAAAGCACAAGAAGACATAAGTAAAGACAGAAGTGCTAAGGAGGTATTGCTATGTACGAAACAATGATCGAACTGAATGCAATTAATGATGTAAAGGAATTTGTAAACACCGTCATGCTGTTTGACTATGATGTGGATTTGGTATCCGGTCGTTATGCCGTTGATGCAAAATCAATTATGGGAATCTTCAGCCTGGATCTGTCCAAGCCGATTAAGCTGCAAGCACATACGGATGATGCAGAAGCTTTGGAAAAAGCAATTGGTCGTTTTATTGTAAAGTAAGCGTAATTTTTAGGTTCAAAAATTAAGTAGAATAGTAGAGAAGAGAAGCGTTGTACACCAGAAGTGTACAGCGCTTCTTTTTTTTCTGTTTGCTGCATAGAATGGTTGCGATCCAATCTTGTGCAACGAATGGGAGGCAATTATGAAACGTGGAATAGCAGGGCTGCTGGCAGGCTGTATTTGCCTGTGCTGCCTGGTGCGGAGCGGATGGGCAGGCGCTGCAGAAGATGCTGCAGTTCCAGAGGCTGCCGCTTCCATCTTAATGGAGGCGGAAACTGGAACGATTCTACAGGAGCAAAATGCCCATGTACCGCTTTCGATTGAAATGATGGCAAAACTGATGACGGTTTTGCTGGCGGCAGAGTGCCTAGAAAACGGCACTTGGATGTTGGATACGCCGTTAACGGCTTCTGATTCTGTGCGGGATACCAAAGGTGCCGTGATCTGGCTGGTGCCGGGAGAAACGATGTCCGTAGAGGACTTGCTCAAAGGGGTTATCATCGGCAATGCCAATGATGCAGCAGCTGTTCTGGCAGAGGGGGTCAGCGGCAGCATCGACCGCTTTGTACAGGATATGAATGCCCGTGCGTTTGATCTTGGCATGCAGGATACGGTATTTACCAGTCCACAGGGGTATGCGGATTCGGTGCAGCAGACTTCTGCCTATGATTTGGCGCTGCTGTGCCGGGCATTGCAAAAACAGACAGCAGTAATGCCCTACTTTTCGATTTGGCGGGACTTCTTGCGTGGAGAAGGGACGGAACTGGTCAGCGAAAACACGATGACTCGTACCTATGAGGGGCATATTGGCTTTAAAGCATGTCATACCGAACAATCCGGCTGGCATCTGGCAGAGGCGGCAAGCCGGGATCACATGACCTGCATTGCGGTGGTGCTGGGCTGCAAAACGGAAGAAGACCGGTATGCACTTGCCAAAAGTTTATTGCGAAGCGGCTTTTCCGGGTATCGGGTGACCATTCCTGGTTTTTCGGCTGAAAATATGAAGCCGGTTGCAGTGCGAGGCGGTTTGGAACGGGGTGTCCTGGTGGATGCGCAGCAACTGAGCGGATTGGTGGTGCCGACTGGATCTAGGGATTTGAACACAGTGCTGGTGCTGCCGCTTTATGTGCGAGCGCCTGTGCGAAAAGGGCAGGTGATCGGACGAATTGCCTTTTATGATGGGGATACCTTGCTGTACGAAACAAATTTGGTGGCAACCCATGCGGTGGAAGCCATGTCGTATTCCCATGCAATGGCTCGACTATTGGTGAAAATGCTAAAAATTTAGCATTTGTTTTTGTGCAGAACAGATAAGAATGCAGATTCTGCTTGCAATCGGAGACAGAATATAGTATGATAAAGATGGTAAATTGGGGGCATCGCCTGCCCAAATGCGGCTGGCGTGATTCCCTGGAAAAATGGAGGAATGATGGTATGGCTGTAAAGCTGAATAAAAACTATCTGGCTGACTTTATTGGTGCAGATGAACTCAAGGGCATCCAGCATGAAGTAGAAGCTTCTGTGAAAATGCTGCACGAAAAAACAGGACTGGGCAATGACTTCTTGGGTTGGCTGAATCTGCCGACAGATTATGATAAGGAAGAATTTGCTAGAATCAAAGCGGCTGCAAAGAAAATCCAGGGCAATTCCGATGTGCTGATCGTAATCGGAATCGGCGGTTCCTATCTGGGCGCAAGAGCAGCAATTGAATTCCTGAAGAGCCCGTTTTATAATAATTTAAAGAAGGATACACCGGATATTTATTATGTGGGCAACAACATCAATCCGACTTATCTGAACGAAGTAATTTCGATCTGTAAGGACCGTGATTTCTCTGTAAATGTCATTTCTAAATCCGGTACTACAACAGAACCGGCATTGGCATTCCGTGTATTTAAGAAGATGGTAGAGGAAAAGTACGGCAAGGAAGAAGCAAAGAACCATATCTTTGCAACCACCGATAAGGCAAAGGGTACCTTGAAGTCTCTTTCCGATACAGAAGGCTATGAAACCTTCGTGGTACCGGATGATGTCGGCGGACGGTTCTCTGTTCTGACTGCTGTTGGTTTGCTGCCGATTGCCGTTGCAGGCTGTGACATCGACGCTCTGATGGCAGGTGCTGCACAGGCACAGAAGGACTGCATGGCAGACTTCGATCAGAATGACTGCTATCAGTATGCTGCAATCCGGAACATCCTGAACCGGAAGGGCAAGCAGATTGAAATGCTGGTTTCCTATGAACCGAGTTTCGTAATGATGTCGGAATGGTATAAGCAACTGTTCGGCGAAAGCGAAGGCAAGGACAATAAGGGTATTTATCCGGCTGCCGGCGTATTCTCAACCGACCTGCACTCCATGGGTCAGTATATTCAGCAGGGTTCTCGGATTCTGTTTGAAACAGTTGTAGATATCAAGAAGCCGAAGCAGGACTTCTATCTGGAAGAAGATGCCGAAAATCTGGATGGCCTGAACTTCCTCACCAATCAGAATATGTCTGTTGTAAACAGAAAGGCACTGGAAGGTGTTATTCTGGCACATACAGAAGGCGGCGTTCCGCAGGTAATTCTGGAAGTAGAGGATGTTTCTGAAAAGAGCCTGGGCTACCTGATTTACTTCTTTGAAAAGGCATGCGCAGTTTCCGGTTATCTGCTGGGTGTAAATCCGTTCAATCAGCCGGGTGTAGAAAGCTACAAGAAGAATATGTTTGCACTGTTGGGCAAGCCGGGTTACGAAGATCAGAAGGCTGCTTTGGAAGCGAAGCTGAGCAAGTAAGAACGGCAGTTCCGGACATACAAATGAAAAGCGTGCGACAGCACGGAAGGAGTTTATTATGATTCAACTGATTACAGGAAAAAAAGGAAGCGGTAAAACCAAAATCATCATCGACAAGATCAATTCTGCTGTAAAGAATACCAACGGCTGTCTGGTCTGCATCGAAAAGGGTGAGACCCTGCGTCGTTCCATCAGCTATAAGGTCCGTTGGTGTGATGCAGAACAGTTTGCAATTGACAGCTTTGATGCATTTTATGGCTTTGTTGCTGGCATGATGGCTGGTAACTATGACATCAAGGAAGTGTATGTAGACGGTATCCTGAAGATTGCTGGCGCAGACTTCGATGAGCTGGGCATTATGCTCGAAAAGCTGGACAAGCTCACAGGGGATGATGTTGCAATTACCTTCACCGTTTCTGCTGACAATGCAGAACTGCCGAGCAGCGTAACCAAGTTTATTGACTAATTGGTGCAAGTTGCACGATTCACACACTCCGGAACCCTGCTTTTGGGGTTCCGGTGTGCGTTTGTTTTGGAAAGTTTGAAACTTTTTCAAAAAAGGCTTGACAATCGGCTGGAAAATAGTATATAATAAGGAATATCATGCGTGAAAGGAAAAAGAGATGATTTTACAGCTACGGGAATTATTCCAGACGGAAGGTTTGCGAGTTCCAGTAGAAGGTACCATCGCTCTGGCAGAGTTGGCGGATCTTCATGGGTATACGTTTGCTGAACCGGTTCAAATGCACGGGGAATTGCACAATCGTGCTGGAATTGTAACGTTGCAGTATACCGTTTCTTGTACATTGGACGCTGTTTGTGATCGCTGCCTGGCACCGATTCATCGGCAGTATTCCTATGATTTTTCTCATGTCGTTGTGCCGTCTCTGCGCAGCGAAGGGGAAGTGTATGATACCTATCTGGTTGCTGACCAGGATCGCATCGATATGAATGAGACAGCAATATCAGACTTGCTGCTGATGCTTCCGACAAAAATGCTTTGCCGGGAGGATTGCAAGGGTTTGTGCTATATTTGCGGATGTGATTTGAATGAATCCACCTGCGACTGTCAAAAATAAAAAGGAGGTGCCAACATGGCTGTACCAAAGAATAAGGTTTCCAAGGCTAGACGTGATAAGAGACGTTCTGCTGTTTGGAAGTTAGATGCACCTGCAATGAGCACTTGCAGCAATTGCGGTGCGTTCAAGGCTCCGCATAAGGTTTGCAAGAACTGCGGATACTATAAGGGCGTTGCTGTATTAAAGATGGATGCTGAATAAGCAAACCATACAACCACGAGGAGGAGATGCGGACGGTTTCGCTTCTCCTTTTTTTGTTTGATTTTTTGGTGGAAAAGGAGGGAATTGCCCATGGCATTGCCAATTGTTGCAGTGGTAGGCCGCCCAAATGTGGGAAAGTCTACGCTGTTTAATAAGCTGATCGGAAAGCGGCTTTCCATTGTGGAGGATACCCCTGGTGTCACACGAGATCGTATTTATGCAAAGTGTGAATGGCGGAGCCGTGCCTTCATGGTGGTGGATACCGGCGGTATTGAGCCGAATACCAGTGATGAAATCCTGGCGCAGATGCGGCGGCAGGCGGAACTTGCCATCGAACGTGCAGACGTAATTATTCTGGTAACAGATGTGCACTGCGGCGTAACCGCAGACGACAGCGCTGTTGCCAATCTGTTGCTGAAGAGCGGAAAACCCATTGTACTTGCCGTCAACAAGTGCGATAAGCTGGGAGATCCCCCGATGGAAATTTACGAGTTCTATAATTTGGGGCTGGGCGATCCGTATCCCATTTCTTCGGTGCATGGACATGGAACCGGAGATTTGCTGGATTGTGTCTATGAGCTGCTTCCGCCGGAGGATCCGGAGGATTTGGATGAAGATGCCATTCATGTTGCCATCATCGGGAAGCCGAATGTTGGAAAGTCCTCTCTGGTGAATCGCATTGCTGGAGAAGATCGTGCCATTGTCTCCAATGTAGCAGGTACGACACGGGATGCAACCGATACGGTGATTGAAAATGAACATGGAAAGTTTGTATTCATTGATACGGCAGGAATTCGAAAGAAAGCAAGAGTAACCGAACGAATTGAGCACTACAGTGTACTGCGTGCTTATATGGCAGTGGATCGGGCGGATGTCTGTTTGATTGTCATTGATGCGCAGGAAGGTTTTACAGAGCAGGACTCCAAGGTTGCCGGGTATGCGCACGAGCAGGGAAAAGCTTCCATTGTTGTGGTCAACAAATGGGATTTAGTCGAAAAGGATAACAAGACCATGCAGGAATACCAGGCAAAACTGGAACAGGATTTCAGTTTTATGTCCTATGTGCCGTTTCTGTTTATCTCGGCGAAGACCGGGCAGCGTGTGGCAAAGCTGTATGAACTGATTGAGTCGGTTTCTCAGCAGAACTCCATGCGGATTACTACAGGCATGCTCAATGATGTGCTGGCATATGCCACAACCAGGGTGCAGCCGCCTTCGGATAAGGGCCGTCGCTTGAAGATTTACTATATCACGCAACCGTCTACCAAGCCGCCGACGTTTGTCATTTTCGTCAATCGGGCGGATCTGTTCCATTTTTCCTATCAGCGGTATCTGGAAAACCAGATTCGTTCGACCTTTGGGTTGACAGGAACGCCGGTTCGGTTCATTGTGCGGGAACGTGCAACCAATGAAAAGTAAGAGGTGGAACTCGTGATGCTGGTGTTAAGTATTGTTTTATCGGCAGTCATTGCCTACTTGCTGGGAAGTTGCAATTCCTCGATTCTAGTGGTTCGGTTGCTGGAGCATAAAGATGTACGGGATTATGGCAGCCACAATGCCGGATTGACCAATACCCTGCGCTGTTTTGGCAAGAAGTGTGCGGCACTGACGCTGATTGGAGATCTGGCAAAAGGCGTTGTGGCAGTTTTGCTCTGTAAGCTGCTGTGTACACTGCTGGGTGTGGGATTGACACCGGAACAGGATGTGCAGTTTATCGGCTATCTGGCAGGTATTTTTGCTATTTTGGGACATGTGTACCCGTTGTATTATCATTTCAAAGGCGGAAAAGGCGTACTGGTTGGTGTTTCTACCCTGCTTGCTGTAGATTGGCGGGTATTTGTATGCCTGATTGCTGTATTTATTTTGGTATTGGCTATTTCAAAGTATGTTTCGCTTGGCTCCATCATCGGAGCAGCTTGCTGTCCGGTGGCAACTTTTCTGCTGCAAACGCCTTGGACGGGTGACTTTCCCATGTGGTACTGCTTGTTGAATACAGGTTTATCCATGATTATGGCAGGTATGGTCATCTGGATGCACCGCAGCAACATCCAGCGTCTGAAAGCTGGTACCGAAAATCATTTTTCCTTTCACAAAACAGGACAGGTTTCCTGATCCGTATCAGTAGGAGGTAAGAGTATGGCAAACGTGACAATTTTAGGATCCGGCGGATTTGGCTTGTGTCTGGCGCTGGCAGCGCTTCGGAATGGACATCAGGTCACAGTCTGGTCCAAATTTCAGCAGGAGTTGGATGCCATTCGCCGAGATGGAGAACATAAGGAAAAATTACCGGGTGTTCCCATTCCGGAAACCATCCGATTGACCGCAGATATCCACTGCATTACAGGAAGTGATGTGGTACTGTTCGGGATTCCGTCGCAGTTTCTGCGGGCAACTGCCAAACTTGCAGCACCGTATATTGAACCATCCATGCTGGTGGTCAACAGCGGAAAGGGACTGGAAGAAGGAACCTTCTTTACGCTGAGTCAGGTACTGGAAGAGGAGATTCCGGGCGTTCCGGTTGTAACGGTAACAGGGCCTTCCCATGCGGAGGAGGTCGGACGGGGCGTTCCGACAGCACTAGTAGCTGCTTCTAAAAATGAGCAGGCAGCAATCTATGTGCAGAATCTGCTCAACAGTTCGGTGCTGCGGTTGTATCTGAATGCAGATATCATTGGCTGTGAAGTGGGCGGTGCTCTGAAAAACATCATCGCTCTGTGTGCCGGTGTCTGCGATGGACTGGGATGTGGGGATAATACGAAGGCTGCTTTGATGACCCGTGGCATTCATGAGATTACCAACTTGGGCGTTGCAATGGGCGGAAAACGGGAAACTTTCAGCGGTTTATCCGGCGTGGGAGACTTAATTGTAACCTGTTGCAGTATGCACAGCCGCAATCGCCGGGCAGGCATTCTGATTGGAAAGGGAACCGATCCGCAGGAAGCTGTGCGGCAGGTCGGAACGGTAGAAGGGTATTATTGCTGCCATGCTGCTTGGAACCTGGCACAGAAGCTGGGTGTTTCTATGCCGATTACCGAACAGTTGTATCATATTTTATTTGAACAGGGCAGTGCCAAGGATGCCATTCAGGCATTGATGGGACGGCCGGTAAAACGGGAAGATGATTTCCTACAGGCATAACAGTACAATTATTTGAGATGACAGCATAAAAGCCGTCAGCGGAGTGAAGTTCCGTTGACGGCTTTTTGTGTACCAGTTGGAATTACGATTAAAGCTGATCTGCGATGGAGTAAATCAGTTTCTCGGATTTTTCCCAGCCCAGGCAGGGATCTGTAATGGATTTTCCATAAACGCCTTCTCCGATTTTTTGTGCACCATCTACCAGGTAGCTTTCAATCATAAAGCCCTTGACCAGTTTGCGGATATCATCAGAGTGGCGGCAGCTGTGCAGCACTTCGTTGCAAATACGAATCTGTTCCAGATACTGCTTGCCGGAGTTTGCATGGTTGGCATCAACAATAACAGCTGGATTTTGCAGGTTTTTCTTTGCATATAGGGTATGCAGCAACTGCAAATCTTCATAGTGATAGTTTGGAAGGGACTGACCATGTTTATTGACATAGCCACGCAGAATGGCATGTGCATATGGATTGCCCTTTGTCTGTACTTCCCAGCCACGGTATAGGAATACATGAGAAGTCTGTGCAGCAACCAGAGAGTTCATCATAACAGAAAGATCGCCGCCGGTTGGATTCTTCATGCCGACTGGAATATCCAGTCCGCTTGCAGTCAAGCGGTGCTGCTGGTCTTCTACCGAACGGGCACCGATTGCAACATAAGAAAGCAAATCGGAGAGATACCGGTGATTTTCCGGGTACAGCATTTCATCGGCGCAAGTCAGACCTGAGCAGGCAATGGCTTTGGTATGCAGCTGTCGAATGGCAATCAGTCCTTGCAGCATGTCCTCTTTTTTCTCTGGATCCGGCTGATGTACCATGCCCTTGTAGCCTTCTCCGGTGGTACGGGGCTTGTTGGTGTAGATTCTTGGAATTAGCAGCAGCTTGTCTTTCACAGCGTCCTGTACTTTTGCCAGACGGGATACATACTCCAATACGGCATCCTCCCGGTCAGCTGAGCAAGGGCCGATGATCAACAGCTTTTTATCGGACTCGCCGGAAAAAACCTTTTTGATTTCAGCATCTCGTTTTGCTTTTAGGTCAATCCATTCTTGTTTCAGTGGGAATTGCTTTTTCAGATCGTTTGGAATTGGCAGTTTGCGGATAAAATCCATGTTCATAATTTGATAATTCCTTTCCTATATATGCTTGCAAAGCTTTTTTGCGGACAGTGGCTTAGGCATCTAGTTTACAAAGTTCTGTGAGATATTGTTTTCCGGTTTCGGTTTGAAAAATCTTCTCATAGACCGATCGAATTTTTTTCTGATCCATGTGTTCTTCTTCTACATTGACCAAAAAGTCTGCTTCCACCAAAATCTGGTAGTCTATTCCGTCAATGTCTGTATAGGTATGATGATGCCCGACTAGGTAGCAGATACGTTCCGTTACATTGGGCGCGTATCCAACGGCAAGCAGCATTGCGCGTGCAATCGGTGGGCCTTCCTGCTCCTGGAATTTTCCAACAGAAGAACCATACTTTTTCTCTGCGGCATGGATGCCGATATCGTGTACCAGTGCAGCTGCTTCTATGGTTTGCAGCAGCTTTCGGTTGACTTGCTCTTCCAATGCAATCATGCGTGCATAGGCATAAACTTTCATAAAGTGTTGAATCCGCTTGGCATCACCACGATAAAGTGTAATCATTGCGGTGGCAAGCTGTCCGGTCAGATCGACTTCTGCCATACTATCCGCCTCCTTTTGCTAACAGTATAGCACATTTTCCGCTTGGAAAAGCAAAGTTTCCTAGTAAAAAATATTTACATAATATGAAAAAATGCGGTTTTGCATGCAGAAAAAAAGCTTTTCGGTGCAGCCAATCCAAAAAGATTGCTGTACCAAAAAGCTTCCTGTGCAGTCGATAGCAGTTTTTATAAAATAAAGCAGATGAGTCCGCTGCATCCTTCATTGATGATGCGCTCTAAGGTTTCCTGTAGCTTCAGTCGGGCGTCTACTGGCATTTTGCAAAGTTTGTTGTGTAGCCCTTCGTTGACCAGCTCATGCAGGGATTTTCCGAAGATGTTGGAAGCCCAGATCTTGGTGGGATCCTCCTGGAAGCCGTCTAATAAGTACATGACCAGCTCTTCGCTTTGCTTTTCCGTTCCGACAATGGGGCTGACGGTAGTGCGGATAGAGGCTTTCATCATGTGGATAGAGGGAGCAGAAGCACGTAGCCGAACGCCGTACTTGCCGCCCTGTTTGATGATTTCCGGTTCTTCCAGCGCCATTTCTTCCTGATCCGGCATGACAATGCCATAGCCGGTTGCCTCCACTTCTTCCAGTGCCGGCTGAATCTTGGCATATGCCTTTTGAATGCGGCTCAGTTCCGTCAGAATGGGCAGGAGATCATTTTCCCCTTCGATTTCCAGTCCGGTGGCTTCTCCCAGAATTTTATAGAATAAGCCTTGATCCAGTGTAACCGCAATGGTGATGCTGCCGGTTCCGAGATCCATTTCCGCAATGGAAGCAGCTTGGATATAGGGGCAATCACAGATTGCCTGCGCCATTTGCGGCGTATCCCGTACCACCTGAATGGAAGCGGCAGTCTGTCGAATGCAGGAAAAGACGGCTTCTTTGAGCCAGTGTCCCTTTTCCAGTCCGGTAATCCAGTTTGCCATGCGGACATTGATTTCCCGAACTGGGAAGGCATACAGCAGCTGGGTCAGAATGGCTTGAATGTCCGCTTCTTCCAAATCCGGACAGCAGACCGGGAGGACAGAAGCGCCATATTGCTCCTGCATGGAAGCAGCCAGTTCCTTTGCCTGCTTGCTGTGGGGATTGACGCAGTTGAGCAGAACGACAAACGGCTTTTCCAGTTCCTGTAGTTCTGCAATGACACGTGCTTCGCAGGCAGCATATTCTTCTCTTGGCAAGTCGGTGATGCTGCCGTCCGTGGTGATGACCAGCCCAATGGTGGAATGCTCACTGATGACACGCTGGGTACCGACTTCAGCCGCCATATTGAATGGAACTGCTTCTTCAAACCAAGGCGTCTGCACCATTCTCGGTGCTTCTTCTTCAAAATATCCCAGTGCACTGGGGACGATGTATCCGACACAGTCAATCATTCGAACCCGAAAGCGTGCATTTTCTCCAAGTGTTACTGTCACGGCTTCCTCTGGAATGAATTTGGGTTCTGTGGTCATAATGGTACGGCCGCCGGCAGACTGCGGCAGTTCATCCACGGCACGGTCTCGCTTGGATTCCTGGTCAATGTTGGGAATGACCAGCTTTTCCATAAATTGTTTGATGAATGTGGATTTTCCCGTTCGCACCGGGCCTACTACGCCAATATAGATATCGCCGCCGGTGCGCTGTGCAATATCGCTGTAAAGATCCTTCGTCATGGTCCGCTCCTCCTAACATACAATGGGAATTAACAACATGCCCGGTTCGGTCAGACGTTCTTCGGTCAGATCGTTTTCTTCCATAATTGCCTGCACGCTGGTGCTGTATCGTTTGGCGATGTCCCAAATGGCTTCCTGTTCCACGCCGTAATAAAGCTTTAAGGCGTAGTCTCCATCCCGAATCAGCTTTTTGCTTTCATCAATTTCCAGCTGTGACAAACAGGTATGCTGTGCGGAGGGGAACAATTGTCCATCCAGTTGGAGGTTTGCCGTTACCGACACGCTTCCGTCTGCGGATAGATGATAGGTACAGTCTGCCGGGCGTACATCGCCATGGAACCGTGCGGTTTCCGCAACTGCGTCAGCGGAAACTTGATTTTCAAAGGCTTCTTCTTTTTCCAGAAGCATCGGACTGCCGTTCTCATCCCGCACCAGCAGCCGGCAGCAGAGCATGCCGCTGATGCGGATGCTGCCCGATTGGGGCTGTAGGGTGGTGTTGATGTTTTTCACCCGGCATTGGAGGTCGTAAACATATTCCACCTTGGAATCTCCGCCGGGAACGGTTGTTTTGCAGACAAAGGCGGATTGAACCGGAATGGGTTCCTGATCGATTTGCAGGGGAATGGTGGTATAAGCGCAGGGATGCAGGGTGGAGAAAGCATCGGTAACCAGCTGGGTTGTGGCAGATTGAACGGCCGTGCAAATCAGGCGCAGTTCTGTTTCACATTGCAGGGTGTGCAGTGTACCATCCTTTCCGGTTACTGGTTTGCAGTTGCAGTGCACCACCTGAATTTGCGCCATTCCATGGAAGCTGTCATCGATTTGTTCCATGTCCACAATCTGACTGTAGGGAATGGGGAACTGGATGGCTTCCATGCCGGGTGCGCCATCGCTTTCGCAGGTGTACAGCACACGCACGGCAACTTCCCCCTTGACAATCAATTTTCCTGCCAGAATGGATTGCTCACCCGGCTGTACCCGTGCATCACACCGGACGATCTGCAAAATGTCCGGCTTGGCCGAACCCAGTTCCATTTCCTCATTGAGCACAATGTTTTTGGTGACATGGCGTTTCTGCGCTGCATAGGAAACGGTGCATTTGCGCAGCTGGGTATGTAAGCCAAAAATGTCGCAGATGACTTCCTGTTTACGTTCTCCGGTCAGCTTAATTTTAACAGAGATAGCGCCACGTACTTCCAGTCTTCTGGGGTTGACGGCACGGCAGTTTACGTAATCGGTTTTCGGCTGAATGTGCACAATGGGATTTTCGCAGCTGCGTGGCAGATCAATGGTTTTGGAAACATTCCATTTTCGGCAGATGCACTGCACCTGATTGCTTTCTGCGCCGCAGTACAGAACTCGAATTTCGGCTTCCATCTCATATGTCATCCGCTCTGCGCCGATGCTGTAACTGCATATGGTTGGTGTACAGCTACAGCCGATGATCCGGAAAATATCCGGATGATAATCCGGAAGCACGTAGTCCAGTTCCACACTTTGCTCCTGCAATTCATCCAGAATGGATTCTGTCACAGGGATCATTTCTCGATTTACTTTCAATTCCATCTGTTATCCTCCTCTTTTTGTGCCGCCGAATGGATGCGGGGTACAGCAGCAGTTTGCTATATCCTATGCAGCAGCGGTAGCGGTTATGTCAAGCTGCCTGGCAAATCCGGATTTTCTTTTTGTCGGGGGACTTGACAAAGCGGAGCGTTGGTGCTATACTAATGGCAGAGAGTAGCGCTTGTTTTTGTTGCTTTCTGCGTTCCATCCGCTTCAGGGTATTGTGTAATTCATAACCGGTGGTAATAGTCCACGAGCTGCCAGATTGGTAAGCTGATTCGGTGTAAGTCCGAAACCGACGGTATAGTCCGGATGAAAGAAGATGATGTGAGCATTCGCCAATTGTCAATGCAGACAATGGCGGTACTTGGTTCGTCTTTTCACCCCCCCTGCGGCAGGATTTGCCCAGGGGGATTTTTTATGGAAGGAGGCGATTGCTTGACCCAACATGGTTTTTATATGGAACGAGCCATTGCGCTTGCTAAAAAGGGAATGGGGTTTGTATCCCCAAATCCGCTGGTTGGTGCAGTGGTCGTGAAAAATGGACGCATTCTCGGAGAAGGGTATCATGCCCGGTACGGGGATTTGCATGCAGAGCGCAATGCGCTGCGTGCCTGCACAGAGAATCCGGCTGGTGCAACGCTATACGTCACGCTGGAACCGTGCTGCCATTACGGCAAGCAGCCGCCCTGTACGGATGCTGTGATTGCTGCCGGGATTTCTACCGTTTATGTCGGTTCCCGGGATCCCAATCCACTTGTTGCCGGAAAAGGCATTGCAAAGCTGCGGGAAGCTGGAATTACTGTAATTTCAGACTTTATGCGGGAAGCTTGTGATGCGCTCAATCCGATTTTTTTCCATTATATCACGACAGGAACGCCTTATGTCATTGGAAAGTATGCCATGACAGCAGACGGAAAGATTGCCTGCTGCGGAGGTGCTTCCAAATGGGTGACCGGTGTGGCTGCACGAGAGCAGGTTCAGCAAACGAGAAAACGGGTTTCCGCCATTCTTGTGGGCATTGGAACCGTTCTGGCAGATGATCCGCTGTTGACCTGTCGCTGCGAGCAGCCCAGCCATCCGGTTCGGGTGGTTTGTGACACGCATTTGCGGCTGCCGCTTTCCAGTCAGCTGGTACGCACGGCACGGAAAGTGCCAGTGGTGGTGCTGACTTGCTGTAAGGACGAGGAAAAACAGCAGGCGCTTCAGCAGGCAGGCGTAACGGTTTTGCAGACAGAATCAGAACCGGAAACGGGACGGGTTTCGCTGCCTGATGGGCTGCGGAAGCTGGCTGCACAAAAAATAGACAGTGTGCTGTTGGAAGGCGGTGCGGCGTTGCTGACGACAGCTTTGCAGCAGCATTGCATCCAGGAATTGCAAGTTTACCTTGCACCGAAGCTGTTTGGTGGAGACGGCATTTCTCCCACCGCTTCGATGGGGATTACCGATCCGGCACAGGCGATTCTTTGGGAACGTCCCACGGTGCAGCAGCTGGGCGACGATGTCCTGCTGACATATTTGCATCGGCGAGAGGAGGCAATGTCATGTTCACCGGAATTGTAGAAGAAATGGGTTCTGTTTTGCGGATAGAACATACGCCCGTTCGCTGTGTGCTGCACATTGCAGCAGATGTTGTGCTAAACGGTACACAATTAGGGGACAGCATTGCCGTGAACGGCGTTTGTCTGACGGTTACGCAGTTGGCGGCCACCTCCTTTTCGGCAGATGTGATGCCGGAAACGCTGCGCCGTTCCAATTTGGGACAGCTTCGTCCCGGCAGTGCTGTCAACCTGGAACGTGCTATGGCAGCAAACGGCCGATTCGGCGGACATATCGTTTCCGGACACATTGACGGAACCGGAACCATTGCTGCCATGCAGCCGGAGGGAAATGCAACGATTGTGACAGTTTCCTGTGCACCTTCCCTGTTGTGTTATATGGTGGAGAAAGGTTCGGTTGCCATTGACGGAATTAGCCTGACGCTGATGGCGGTTACCGCTTCATCCTTTCAGGTAAGCCTGATTCCGCATACCGGTATGCAGACCACGCTGCTACAGCGGCATCCGGGCGCACTGGTCAATCTGGAATGCGATATTTTGGGAAAATATGTGGAAAAACTCATGCGGCCGGCAGCAGCGGATTCCAGTGATTCCGATCTGCTTGCGCTGCTTTCCTAAATGGGAAAAAGGAGGAACTTCTTCGATGGATTATCATAGCATTACACAAGCACTGGACGCATTGTGTGCCGGACAGTGTATCCTGGTGACGGATGACCCCGACCGGGAAAATGAAGGCGATTTGATTTGCGCTGGTGAATTTGCAACCACTGAAAACGTCAACTTTATGGCATCTTGTGCCAAGGGACTGATTTGCATGCCAATGAGTCATGCCAATATTGTTCGTTTAGGATTGACGCAGATGGTAGCACACAATACTGACAACCACGAAACGGCATTTACGGTTTCGATTGACCATGTGGATACCACAACAGGAATTTCTGCTGTGGAGCGTGGCTTGACTGCACGTATGGCAGCTGATCCGGAATCGCATCCGAGAGATTTTCGGCGGCCGGGACATATGTTCCCGCTGGAGGCAAAGCCAGGCGGCGTGTTGGAGCGGAATGGGCATACCGAGGCAACTGTAGATCTGATGCGTCTGGCTGGCTTGCGGCAGATTGGACTTTGCTGCGAAATCATGGAAGACGATGGCACCATGATGCGTGGAGAACGGTTGCAGGAATTTGCCGAGCAGCATCATTTGGTTTCCATTACCATTCATGATTTGCAGAAATACCGCCGTTTGCATGACCACTATGTAAAAGAAATCGGCAGTGCCGATCTGCCGACCAAGTACGGACATTTCTCCATCCACGGATTCCGCAACACTATCAATGGAGAAGAACATGTTGCTTTGGTGATGGGCGATGTTGCCGATGGTGCACCGGTTCTGTGCCGGGTGCATTCGGAGTGCCTGACCGGGGATGTGTTTGGTTCCTGCCGCTGTGACTGTGGAGAACAGCTGGAACGTGCCCTGCAAATGATTGCCAAGGAAGGCAGAGGCGTGCTGGTTTATCTGCGCCAGGAAGGCAGAGGCATTGGACTGCTCAATAAAATTAAGGCTTATCAGCTTCAGGAGCAGGGATTGGATACGGTAGAAGCCAATATTCAGCTTGGCTTTGCGCCGGATTTGCGGGATTACAGCGTCGGTGCACAGATTTTGAAGCTGCTCGGCGTGTCCAACCTCAACCTGATGACCAACAATCCAGAAAAGATTGCGGATCTTTCGGATTATGGTTTATCTGTTGCAGAACGGGTGCCGATTGACATTCCGGAGCGTCCGGAAAATGCAAACTATTTGAAAACCAAACAATTTAAAATGGGACATTATCTCCATTTTTAATCAATGCAGAAGGAGCAAGAACAATGAAAGTTTTAGAAGGCGTATATTGCGGAACCGGAAAAAAGATGGCAATTGTGGCATCTCGATTCAATGAAATTATTACCAATAAGCTGGTTGGCGGTGCAGAGGATTGCCTGCTGCGGCATGGTGTAGCAGCAGATGACATTACCCTGGCATGGGTGCCGGGTGCATTTGAAATTCCGTTGGTTGCCAAGAAGCTGGCAAAGTCCGGACAGTATGATGCAATCATTTGTGTGGGTGCAGTCATTCGTGGTGCTACCAGCCATTATGATTATGTGTGTGCAGAAGTTTCTAAGGGAATTGCACAGGTTGGATTGGAAAGCGGTGTTCCGGTTCTGTTCGGTGTTCTGACTACCGATACCATTCAGCAGGCACTGGAACGTGCCGGAAGCAAGGCTGGCAACAAGGGCTATGACTGTGCGATGTCTGCACTGGAATTGTCCAATTTGCTCAAGGAAGTTTAAGAACGAATACCAATAAGCGTCGAAATTCCCATCTTTTGCAGGTGGGAATTTCTGCGCAATAGGAGAGAACGATATGGGAAAAATCATCTTTTTTGATATTGATGGGACACTGGTTTCTGCATCTGGTACCATTTTGGATTCAACTCGGCGTGCAATTGCACTGGCACGGGAAAATGGGCATAAAACGCTGATTAATACAGGCAGAACTTTTCAAAATGTTGATCCGGAAATTCGGGAACTGGGTTTTGATGGGTTGGTCTGCGGCTGCGGAACCCATGTAATTCTGGACGGAAAAACGCTCTTTTATCAGACTCAGTCGGCGGAACGATGTGCACAGATTGCAGCCTGCTGCCGGGATTGTCAGGTTTCTCCGCTCTATGAGCGCAGAGATTTGATGTTTTATGATCCAGCCGCTCGGAAACTGCCTGGATTTCTGGAGCTGGAAACGGTATATGAACAGAAAAAAGCCATTATGCGTGCGATTGCATCGCCAGAGGATCCTTCTTTTTGGTTTGATAAATTTGTCATTTGGTACGATGCTCAGAGTGACTTAGAACGGTTCCATCAAGTGGCAGATCCGGAGTTCTTCTGCATTGACCGTGGTGTGGGATTTGCCGAACTGGTGCCGCATGGTTATACAAAAGCTTCCGGTATGCAGGTGGTGTTGGATGCGCTGCATGCAGATTCGACGGATACACTAGCCATTGGTGATAGTTTGAATGATCTGGAAATGTTGCAGGCAGCACAGGTCGGAATCTGCATGGGAAACAGTCCCATGCTGGAGCCGTATGCTGATTATGTAACGGCTCCGCTGGAAGAAGATGGACTGTTTTTGGCAATGCAGCACTTTGGTTTGCTCTAGTCGGCTTTAAATTTTATAGGAAAATCTGATATTTTTATTTATTTTAAAAAGCAAACAACGAAAAATGCATTATAAAAAAAGCTTTTCTGATTTTTCGAGATTTTTTCTTGACAAGCACCTTGCTTTATGCTATAATATATTTTGTCAGCGGCAAGGTTGCTGATGCTGTTATAGCTCAGTTGGTAGAGCACTTCCTTGGTAAGGAAGAGGTCACCAGTTCGAATCTGGTTAACAGCTCCATGAAAAGCACGCAGTTTCGGAATTTCCGGGATGGCGTGCTTTTTTGTATGATTTAGAATACTGTTTGTGTCTGTATGGCGTGCTAATATGATATACAGCATGCAGCTGATGATAGGAAAGGGAGTTGTTGGGGTGCAGAGTCGTACCAAAGGGATGCTGTGTCTGATCGCATCCGCTTTTTGTTTTGCATGGATGAATGCATTTGTTCGGCTTGCTGGAGATTTGCCGTTTATTCAGAAGAGTTTTTTCCGCAATTTGGTGGCGCTGCTGTTTGCGGTAAGCATGCTGCTGAAGGAACATGGCTCTTTTCGTCCTCAAAAAGGATCTATGCCATATTTGCTGGCACGCGCAATATTTGGAACTATGGGGATTTTGTGTAATTTTTATGCCATCGACCACCTGGCGCTTTCGGATGCCTCGATTCTCAATAAGATGTCTCCGTTCTTTGCCATTTTATTTTCGTTGATTTTTTTAAGGGAACTGCTCAGCGGGACGCAGATTCTCATTGTGCTGGGTGCTTTTCTGGGAAGCTTGCTGGTGATTAAGCCAACTTTTTCCAATGCAGATTTGTTTCCCTCTTTGATTGGACTGCTGGGTGGTATGGGAGCTGGAATTGCCTATACAATGGTGCGTATCCTGGGTCAAAAAGGGGAAAACAAGACGTTTATTGTGTTTTTCTTTTCCGCTTTTTCCTGCCTGGTAACGCTGCCATATCTGCTGCTTCAATATCAGCCGATGTCCTGGAAGCAGTTGCTGTTCTTGATTGGGGCAGGGCTTTCCGCAGCAGGCGGGCAGTTTGGCATTACCTCTGCATATTGCTATGCTCCGGCAAAGGAGATCTCGGTTTACGATTATACGCAGATTCTATTTGCAGCCGGTCTTGGATTTGTGTTGTTCGATCAGATTCCGGACTGGATGAGTTTGCTGGGGTATTGCATCATTATCGCAATGGCAATCTGGATGTATGGATACAATCGAAAACGAACTTGAACCCCCATTCAATAAAATCAAAAGCGTGTTCTCTTCTTGCAAGAGAACACGCTTTTTTGAGTAAGATGGTATTTATGGTTTTTGTTTCTGTTCCTGAATGTGATAGGTAACGGCTGCCAGCAGCTTTTGCGGAACCAGACGAGCGCCAAAAAGGGAAAGCTTCATAAGCAATCCTGGAACCAGGATGGTTTTGCCATGCAATGCACCGTCAATGGCATAGCGTGCGACTGTTTTGCTGTCCAGTGCTTGTACGTGGAAGGAAACACCGGCACGGTTGTTGAAGTTGGTGTCAACCGGGCCAGGACAGAGTACGCTGACGGAAACGGAGCTGCCTGCCCGTCGCAGTTCTTCTGCAAGCGCTAGAGACAGTCGTACCACATAGTTCTTGGAAGCATAGTAGCTTGCCATCAATGGCCCAGTGAGAAAACCGGCGCTGGAAGCGACATTGAGCAGGATACCGGAATTTCTGCGGCGAAACTCTTTTACGAATAACTTGGTTAAAATGTGCAGTGCACGGATGTTGACATCCAGCAGTTCCAATTCCTCCTGCAAATCGGTTTCCCAAAGGTTGCCGAATAATCCAAATCCGGCATTGTTGACCAGAAGATCGACACGTTTTCCTTTGCAGAAGCGGTAAAGTGCAAACGGGGCATCCTGTTTGGCAAGATCCAGTGCAATCCACTGTACCCGGGTGGAAAGCTGCTGCTGCATCTGGCGCAGCTTCTCGCTGTTGCGTCCGGTCAAAATCAAATCCCAGCCCAATTCGCTGAGGTAGACTGCCATTTCATATCCAATGCCGGAAGTGGCTCCGGTAATTACTGCTTGCATAAAGAAGCTCCTTTCTATTTGTCAATGGAAGGCGGCTGCCTTGTATGAGAATAGTATAACACAATTAGCTGGAAGAAAAAAGGAAAAAAGCCGATCTTTTTGCAAATATTCCAATAAAGTCTGCCATCGTGAAAAAAATTTTTCAGAACCTATGGACATTTTCGATAAAATATAGTATAATGAGAAAGTATTTGATATTTTGTTACGGAGGTACATTCATGAAAAAGCTCTCAAGATTGGCTGCTTTGGCCGCTGCTGCTGCAACGACCTGCCTGTTTGGCGCCTGCGGAAGCAGCACAGCAAATGCGTTGACCATTAACGGCATGCAGGTAAAAGCCGGTATCTATATTTATTATTCCTATACGGCATACAATGAGGCAATCGACACCATTTCCACACAGAATTCCGAGTTGGATACATCTGATGATAAGTTGGTGAAGAAGCAGACCATCAATGGAAAAAGTACGCTGAACTGGATTCAGGATCGTGCACAGAAGTATTGTCAGGAATACGTTTCCGTTTTGCAGAAGTGCGAAGAGCTGGGCGTTACGCTGACAGACGATCAGGTAACAACAGTGGATACCCAGCTGGCACAGGTTTGGGAACAGCGGGGAGAAACATTCCGGGATAATGGAATTTCCGAAGATTCCATTCGCTGCATTTTGGAATACACCTATTATGCAACCGATTTGTTCCTGTATTACTATGATGTAGATGCTGCAGAAGGCGTCAAGGATTCTGAGGTACAGGATTTCTATGCAGAAAATAACGCACGTGTTCGTTATATCACCTTTAATCTGAAGGATGGCAACGGCGAAGCACTGACCGATTCCAAGGATATTCAGAATATGAAGGACATGGTCAACGGATATTGTGACGATGTCAAGAAGTGCACCTCTGAAGAGGACAAGCTGGCAAAGTTCAATGACATTCAGAGCGAATACAATGCATATGTTACCTCTTTGTCAGAAGAAGCAGCCGGCGCAACAACCAGTTCTGATGCAGCTTCCGGCACTACAACGACAACCACTGCTGGTGAAACCGATGCTGCGCAAGAGACAGAAGCTGCTGCACAGACAACAGTTGCTGCGGAAAATGCACCTGCTTCCGAGGATGCTGCTGTTACGACAACGGCTGCTGCCGCAGAAGGGGAAACCACAACCACCACTGCTGCGGAAAGCACAGATACGACAGAAACCACGACTACAACCAACATTCATGCCAATGAGCAGATCATTGCCAAGGTGACCACTGCGCCGGCAAAGGATGATGATGGAATCGTTACCACTACAACAGAGCCGACGTATCAGCCTTCTAAAGCTGCTTACGATGCCATTTTTGCAGAAGATGTGACTTATGATGCACCGTTTGTAGTAGAGGATGATACGGCATACTATCTGATTATGCGGATGGATATTCGGGATCGTATGACAGCAGATGATTTGTGGACAGAAGACCGGGTACAGTCTGTTATTTCACAGATGTATAGTGATGCCTATATGGACAAGATGGATGAATGGACTGCTGCACAGAAGGTAGAAGTGAACAAGCGTGCAGTAAAGCGGTATGATCCATTTGATATTGAGCTCTCCTTTGACAGCCAGTCTTAATAGGAAAACGATCGAACTGCAATAAAACAAAAGCGATTGGATGAAAAGTCCAATCGCTTTTTCTTTTGTATAAGATTGTCAGAGCGTTAGCTGTTTAGCTGTTGCTCAATTTCCTTTACAATATCGCTCATTTTGGTGTTGAGTGCCATGGAAATGCGGTATAGGGTTTCGAGTGTAGGCTTTCGTTCGCCTCGCTCAATGGCACTTAGATGGGTTCTGCCGATGTCGGCAAGTCCGCTTAGTACTTCTTGAGAAAGACCACGTTGTTTTCGAAATTGCGCAATGACCTGTCCGACAATCACAGGATCCAGTGTAGGCTGATACATTTCTTCACCTCCCATTTTATCATAAACTTTTTTTGCACTTTTTCCGAACACATATGTTGACATATGAATACATATGTGTTATAATAAGGGAGAAATATGTGGGAAAAAGTATCGAATTTTCCGAATGCATCGAATGAAATATATGAGAATTAGAAATCAATCGCTTGCAAAGAAGATACTGATTTCCGGGAAGAAGGTATGTAAAATGTATTGCGGGAAATGTGGACGTCCGTTGGGAAAAGGCGGGGTGTGCTTTTATTGTGGAAACAGAATGACAACTTGTTCTCTACAGGCACAGAGTAGGAATGTGTTTTCGGTTTTGTGTATCTTGACTGTTGCATTGCATGTATTGATTACTTTATGCGGTAATTTTGTGACTTATACTGTTTTGCCATTAATAGACGAAGATATTGCGGAATCATTTGCAGAAATGGAGGCGTATGGGTTTGAAATGCCGTCTCTGTGGTGGTCGATTATTCAAGGTGTTGTCCTATTAGGCGTTTCTATCATTTTACTTCAAAGGAAAAATTTACGGTGGAGTGTGCCTTTTTTAATAATTGCTGCAATTTTAGGTTTAATGTATATGATACTTGTTTACACTAGGGCAGCGGATGCCGCAGAATCAATGTATATGGAAGAAATAAAACAAGCATCATATGGAATGACGAGAGCAGATATTCAGGCAGCAAAAGATATGTGGAAATGGGCTTTAAAATTTTTTAGTGTAGCATGGTTTGTTGGATATAGAATGACGTTAGCGCCAATTGCATTATTATCTGCCACTGTTTTCTTTGTAAGAGATCGAAAGGTATTTGATGCTTTAATGATTACATCGGGTATCCTTTTTATTGCATTTTCTATGATTGGGACATTCTTAGGTGCATCAACGGGTATTCCAATGTTATTTCTATTATTCATGGGTTTATCTTTGAGGAAGGACTATCAAACACTGGAAATGGAGCGAAAGAGGTAATGAGAGGAGCCTATTTGTTCAACCTTCACAAAATTCAACAATAAAATTTAACGGGTAATTTACTTGACAAAAGGGGAAGGAGATGATATAATAATAAAGCTGTCGCAGGAAAGCGAAGGAGAGTGAAGAGAGGCGGAGTGAATACTTCACAGAAAGTTCACTTGACAAGAAGCGAAAGATGTGATATAATAGACAGGCTGTCGCACGGAAAGGCGAGGGAGTCGGGAAAAAATAAATGGAAGGAACCTGAACGAGTTCACAATTTATTTACTTGACAAAAGCTCAGAAGTGTGATATAATAAATAGGCTGTCTCACACGGCAGTGATCACAAAAGAAGAAAAGGAAAGCGGACAAGCGGGATGAAGGGATGAATGAAAGTTCAAAAACATTCACAAAAAGTTCACTTGACAAAAACTTCGAGATGTGATATAATATAAAAGTTGCAGCTCACGAGTTGCGACGAGGTACCTTGAAAATTGAACAATGCACTACAAAGTACAAAACCCTTGAAAATCCAAAGAAATTTGGAACTTTGAGAAGTCAGAAAAGACGAAAAAATCAAACAGGTAATTGCGAGCGAAATAGATCGTGATGCCAAGGATCGATATCAACTGCGAGAGCAGTTCCTATACAACTATCATAAAGAGTTTGATCCTGGCTCAGGACGAACGCTGGCGGCACGCCTAACACATGCAAGTCGAACGGAGATATTAGCTTCGGTTAATATCTTAGTGGCGGACGGGTGAGTAACACGTGAGCAACCTGCCTCTAAGAACGGGATAGCTTCTGGAAACGGATGGTAATACCGTATAATGTATTGGGAAGGCATCTTTCTAATACCAAAGATTTATCGCTTAGAGATGGGCTCGCGTCTGATTAGCTAGATGGTGAGGTAACGGCCCACCATGGCGACGATCAGTAGCCGGACTGAGAGGTTGAACGGCCACATTGGGACTGAGACACGGCCCAGACT